>ENA-OQLI01000051-OQLI01000051.1-human-gut-metagenome-genome-assembly--contig:-NODE-51-length-170318-cov-10.055602_pt1 | contig 170318 bp, 124 predicted proteins | sample MGYA00242805_ERZ504812 | MGnify/ENA primary metagenome ERZ504812 (study PRJEB26092, sample SAMD00036430) | human gut metagenome | host: Homo sapiens | study: EMG produced TPA metagenomics assembly...
CCCTCCATCGCGGGCCGGGGGATTCCGGCCCCTCTGGGGTTGCCTACCCGGATTCGCGCCTCAGGACTCAGCGCAACGCGTTGCGCTGAGTCCTGAGGCTGTTGCAATGAAAATGAGAATCAAGGGGCAAGGCTTGGCAGATTCTGCAGCAGCGGATCGACAAGCGCCAAACCACCGAAAATGATACCATCTCAGGGATAGACAAATCGCCTGAGGCTCGTGAGGTTCGCGCCGGAATGGTGAAGACCATGAGGAAGCTGAAACAGGCCGTGGAAGAAGCCCGACATGACGACAACAGCGAGTTGGGGGCGGAGCTTCGCAAGATGGATGAACTCAACGAGCGGATTAACGAAGATCGGTGACGCGATGGCTGGAGGTATTTCGCGGTGTTCGAAGGTTTGCGTGAGGCTCGTCGGATGAACGATCCCGCGTCCAATCCTTTGCATTGGGCGAATCGTGGTTGGTCGGACAGCAGCTTCAGCGTGATTCCGGGGACGGTTCGTAAGGGTCCCGGTACGCATCCCCGCGCGGAGTTCGATCTTCCGTTGGCTTTGTTCTGGACTGCGGTATCGGGTCTGGATGCTCCTGCGCGGCGTGATCTTGGCGGTACGCTACTTGAGCCGAGAATCCCGTGGGCGGCAAGTTATTGGCCCGTCTCCTTTTGCTGGCGTGACGGATGGATTATTCTTGAGGACATGAGCTCCATCAATAACGACAGCTCCTCCCGATATATGACGTACTACCGTCCCGTGCGCAAGCTTCCCAATAGGCGTGATGCCGTGTTGCATGTGCCGCGTGCCCCGTTCCCGCTGACCGCTGACAAGGCTTTCACGGCGTTTTCGACGTGCTCGTTGGGCCATACTGACGACCCGGCGTTCATGCCGCCGTACAATGGGCGCCCGTCCGAGACGATGGTGAGTCTGATGAATTCGTTCCGCATGAAACCGGGCTACATCGTGTGGGGCGGGTATCTGTACGTGTGGGTGAACATCCTGTACTGGATGCGGGAGAGCCGTGACCTGGATTTCCGTCATACGGTCGGCGCTGTCTCCGCCGTCGAGGAGCTGGAGCTGTTCCGCGCGTACAAGGTTTACTATGACCAGCTGCGCCGTGAGGTTCCGGCACCGTACGCAGGCACGGTGACATGGCCGGACCAGTGCGACCCGCGTTTCCCGCTGCCGGGCGACCCTCGCCGCGCGAACTACATCCTCGCGTGAGGTGCGCGCGGTTCCTGCATGGCATCCGGCCAATAAGACCATGCGCCACATGGTTCGTGTCACCGAGTATCGTGGGTGGCAAGAGACTGACAGGGAAGGGTTCGTCTATATTTGCGATCTCTCCTCCCATGGTGCCTCCTGGTCAGTTTCTATCGTAAGTGCGCCCTAAAACAAACACTGCTCAATCAGCTCTTTTCCGCACAGGGTGTCGATCCACTCCTGCGGGATGGCTTTGAGACCGTATGCCGTGCCGGCGAGGGCGCCGGCGACGGCTGCGGTGGTGTCGGTGTCGTCGCCCAGGTTGACGGCGGCAAGGACGCAGGCTTCGTAGCTGTTGGTGTTCACAAAGCACCAGGTAGCGGCTTTAAGCGTGTCGCGCACGAAGCCACCTGACCTGATTTCCTGCTCAGGCACGCCTTTCAGGTGGAGTGCCCACGAGGGGAGCGCGCCGTTCATCACATCCTTCATCAGCTCGACAAATATGATGCATGCGTCGGTCGACGTTCTGTGGGCGTGCGTAATCGCGGAGACCTTACCGATCTCTTCGTCTGTCGCACCGGTGAACGCCAGGGGCGCGATGCGCATGAGCGAGCCGTTGCCGTTGTCGCGTTCGCCGGAGCCACCTTTGCCGGTGTGCAGGGCGCGAGCGGTGGTGCCGCCGTAATCGAAAACGCCGTCGATCGTATACTCACCACGGGCAATCCAGCATACGAACTTGTCGCGCATGTCTGCGGTGTCGATGTGCCCAAGCTCCCTAATCGAGTCGCAGGTGGCGAGCGTCATGGACGTGTCATCGCTCCAGGTGCCGGCGGGCTGCTCGTGTGTACCGTAGCCGATCATGTCGGTGCATTCGAACGTGCCACGGGGCCTGAACTCGTAGGGAACGCCCAGCGCGTCGCCGACGGCAAGCCCGTAAATGCAGTCGCTCAGTGTCGTTTTCGGTCTGTCTGTCATGGAGCGCTCCTCTTATGTCGGGGGATATGAAACGCCGTCGGGGGTATCGGTCGCAACGTGCTACTACCCTTGCGCTTCGCCATTAGTCGCTTCGTTGATGGCGCGGTACTCGGCACTCAGCTCGCGCGCCAGCTCTTCCTTGCTTGGAAGATACGGCAAGTATTTGGCGGCAAACACTTGGTCGTTGTCTTCGGGCAGCGTGTACTCGACAATCGAGTCGCTTTTGTCCGCGCAGAGCACGATGCCTATAGGCGGATTGTCGCCTTCGTTCATGAGCTCGCGCGTGTAGTAGTTCACATACATTTGCATCTGGCCCAGGTCCTGATGCGTAAGGTCATCGGTCTTTAGGTCGATGAGCACGAAGCAGCGCATCAGATAGTTGTAAAACACAAGGTCAATATAGAAATGGCGCCCATCAAAGGTGATGCGCTTTTGGCGCGCCTCGAAAGCGAAACCACGGCCAAGCTCCAGCAGGAACTTCTGAAGATGCGTGATGAGCGCCTGCTCTAGATCGCTCTCGCGAAATGCAGCATCGTCCGAGAAACCTAAAAACTCCAGTACATATGGGTCGCGGATGATATCCTCGGGGCGACGAGCCGGGGCGCTCTTTTGGATTTCCTGGGTGACGGCCTCCTTGTCCTTGCTGGCAAGCAGGCGCTCGCGGAACATGGTGTTGATCTGGCGCTCGAGCTGACGCGTGCTCCAACGAGAATCGGCGCATTCGTTCATGTACCAGGCGCGAGCATCAGGGTCGGGAATGCGCATCAACCTGCGGTAATGTGTCCAACTCAATTCGGGACGCAGTGAGTCCCGAATTGGAAATGCAAGATGGAACTGACGCATTTTACGCAGCTCTCTTGCTTCAAAACCTTTACCAAAATCCTTGGTAAGTCTGATTGCGAGGGCCTTGAGCAGCGCCTCTCCATACTTGGCGCGCTCCTCTCCGCCCTGCTCATCAACAATACTCTTGCCGATCTCCCAATACGCCTCAACCATCGCAAAGTTAACGGCGGTATAGGCCTTGTCGCGAGCGGCGTTGAGAATCGAGGAAACCTGCTTGTAAAAAACTTCTGGCACGATTGCCGATTCTCCACGGTTTACCAGTTCACCCATCACTGTCGCCCCACTTTCCTCTTGTGGAATGCATCTTTATCGCATTTAGTTTAAAGCCTCGCGCGGACATGAATTGCTGTGCTGTCTGGCACCTTCGCATGGGAGCCTTGCGGTGACTAAAATGTGGCCATAGAGGCAGTTTTAGCGAACCCCGCGGGAGTGACACGCATGGATAACAACACTTTGCTGTTCCAGGACAAAGGTTCGGGTAGGTTTCAAGACGTTAAGATCTACCCCAACCGTATTGAGGTGCTCAAGAAGAGCGCGTTCGGCGGCAAGCACACCGAGATTGTCTATCTTAAGGACATCACGGGGGTCAACAGGATCAAGGGTCGCGACGTCTTCCTACGTAACAGGCTGTTGACTGCTTGTGTCTTTAGCCTGAGCAGCCTTGCGAAGGCCCAGGAGTTTGTTAACGCGCTGAACATGGTGATGTGACCGGGCGCTTTCGAACACAAAAAACCGGGATGCAAGGAGTCGCACCTTGCATCCCGGCTGAGCTAAAACGGCGCTGCTGCATGCCGTTGGAGCTTTAGCGCTTGATCTCGATATCGTCGAGCTCGACGTCCATGGCTTCGGTCTTGGCCTTGGCGATGTCGTCGGCAAATTCCAGAGACTTCATCATGGTCTCGACGGCGTCCTTGTGCTCCTCGACGTTGTCGATGCGCACGTAGACGCTGCCGCCGCCACTTCCGGTAGCGCCGCCACTGCCACCGCAGCCCACCAGGGCAACTGCGGCAAAGAGACTGATGCAGAGGGTGAGAATCGCAAAGGCCTTCTTTTTCATGGTCGTGTCCTCCTCCATCTGCAACCGCCCATGGATTACCTGCCTTTACTGTACGCGTGGACGGCCCGCTAGGGTGGGCCATATGTCCCATGTTGGTGTGTGCGGGCTTGCCGCAAGGTGGACCTGGCGCTGGGCAAGCGTGCGGATTGGTTGAATCTCCCAATGCTGCGCAACAGCGATGCCGGCTTAAGGTTTTAGACTTGGCTGTGACAAAAGCTAAACAACGAAAGGTCGAACGATGTTCTGTCAAAAATGCGGACAGCAAGTTCCCGATGGATCGATGTTTTGCACGCATTGCGGGGCGTCGCTGACTGGCGGTTCCGTGCCGACGCCTACGGGCGCTGGTCCTTCCTCTGCCCCGGGCCTAACCCAATCGATGCCGCCGGTCGCGCCTGCGCCTCAAAAGCCCAAGAGCAAAGCTCCGATTGTCATCGCGGTGGCGTGTGCCGCCGTGGTACTCCTTGGGGGCGGCACGCTGTTTGCGTTCGCGATGCTTAACGGGTCCAAGAGCTCCGACACACAAATCTCGGTGATCGATACCGGGTCTTCGGGCGAGAAAGATTCTTCTGCCAAGAAGAAGAGAGACAAGTCCAAGGCCAAGGAGTCTTCGTCGTCGGATGACGAGGCCGTTTCCGAGGACGAATCGGCATACTACGGCTCGGACGATTCGGACGATTACCTAACCGACGTGCAGACGTACACAAACGACCTTCACCCTTATAGCATGTCGATTCCCAATCGCTTTGAGATGGAAGATACTCGCAGCGGCAGCGGCGCCAGGTATAAGGATCCGGAGACGGGCTTTGTAATCAACCTGTTTGGCTACGTCAACATTAACGACGAAACCGCACACGAGATGTTCGTCGACGCGGACACCTCGGGCAAGGCCGACCTCTATACCGCAGAGGGCGACAACTGGTACGTGGTCTCTTGGCGCGAGGACGATACGATCATTTACGAAAAAACGATCGTCACGGATTCGACGATTGCCACGGCGCATTTGGAGTACTCGACTGCAAACCGCGATATGGGGTCGAAGATTATCGACACGCTGCTGCCGACGTTCCAGGTGGACTAGGTGCCCGTGCCTATAGCCGGCAATCGGAAACACCGATAGCCAGAGCTCCTGACAGCCTTTGTCTTATGGGTTAGACTGGGCTTCAATAAAACCGATGAATGGGACAACCGCTTCCTGGCGTCGTTGTCCCATTTTTTTATTATGCGTGCGGCCCATGGTGGCCGGCGCGGTGGGCAGAGGTGTTTCGATGAGCCAAGAGATGATGGATAAGACCTGCCGAGGGTTTGCCGAGGCGCTTGCCGCGCGTGAGCCGGTTCCCGGCGGCGGTAGCGCGAGCGCCTTTGTAGGCGCGCTGGGCGCTTCGCTTTGCGGGATGGTCGCTCGCTATGGGGCGACCAATCCCGCGCTTTCCGATCGCGCGGACGATCTGACGCGCGCATTTGCCCAGGCAGACGAGCTGGCGCAGGAACTTGTGGGTCTGGTCGCCGAGGACGTTCGTGCGTACGGCCAGGTGTCGTCGGCATACGGTATTCCGCGCGATGATCCGGCTCGACCCGCGACGATTCAAGATGCGTTGCACGTGGCGGCCATGCCACCGTATCGGATCATGGATGCCTGCGGGCGCGCGCTGGCGCTGCTCGAGGACATGGCAGACAAGGGCTCGCGCCAGCTGCTGTCCGACGTGGCGTGCGGTGCCGTGTTTTGCCGCGCGGCCATGCAGGGAGCGAGCTTGACGCTCTTTGCGAACACCACGTCTATGAAGGATCGTGCCCGCGCCGAGGAGCTCGAGGCGGCGTGCGATGAGCTGCTGGATACGTGGCTGCCGCGCGCCGATGCGCTGGCGCGCCGTGCCGCTGACGCCGCAAGGAAGAGGGGATAGCCATGACTGAGCTGTTGAAGGGCGCTCCCGTCGCCCGCGCGTTGACTGAGGAGCTTGCCGCTCGTTGTGCTGTTCTGCGCGAGCGCGGCGTTGTGCCGACGCTGGCCATTGTTCGCGTGGGCGAGCGCGAGGACGACCTATCCTACGAGCGCGGTGCCCTCAAGCGCTGCGATAAGGTTGGCATTGAGGCTCGCCGCGTTTTGCTTCCCTCCGATGTTTCGCAGGATGAGCTGCTGGCGGCTATTAAGGACATCAATGCCGACTCGGCCGTTCACGGCTGCCTGATGTTTCGCCCGCTGCCCGCTGGGCTTGACGAGGATGCAGTTGCCGCGGCACTCGATCCCGCCAAGGATGTTGACTCCATGACGCCGGCCTCGCTGCTTACCACGCTTTCGGGGCGAGGTGAGGGCTTTGCTCCTTGCACGGCCGAGGCCGTGCTGGCGTTGCTGGACCATTACGGCGTTGAGCTGGATGGGGCCAAGGTCGCGGTCGTCGGTCGATCGCTGGTGATTGGTCGTCCGGTTGCCGCCATGCTTACGGCTCGCAATGCCACAGTGACGACGTGCCATACGCATACGCGCGACTTGGCTGCCGAGTGCCGTTCTGCCGACATTGTTGTTGCCGCGGTTGGACGTGCGCGCACGATTGGCGCGGATGCGGTTCGCGAGGGCCAGACGATCATCGATGTGGGCATCAACTGGGACGAGGCCGCCGGCAAGCTGGTCGGCGACGTCGATTTTGATGCTGCGGAGCCGATCGTTGGCGCAATTACTCCCGTGCCGGGTGGCGTGGGCGCTGTAACGACGGCGATTCTCGCCAAGCACGTGATCGAGGCGGCGGAGCGTGCATCGAAATAGGCGTTTTTGGGCTGTTTGAGGGGTTAGTCATATACCGCGTGGTCAAAAAACGCCAAATTTGAGTACTGTTGCCAAGATCGTCACATATGTTTTACGTCTTTTGGACTCCCTAATGATATTCATTCTCGTTAGGGAGTCCATTTTATTGAACCTATGGGGAATAACGGTGTCTTGCTTTTGGACAAATGGGGATTTTCAGCACTCATTACAAGGTAATTTGCTGCTACTAAATTGGTGACAGTACTCATATTTGACATTTTTTGGCCACGGGGGCTACCGGGGCGGCGGTTTCGCTCTTTTTGCGCCGAAGCGATACACTGTTACCGTTTGATTTCTTCGCTCAAGGAGGATGCGCATGCCGTGCACAACGATTTTGGTTGGTAAGAATGCGAGCTACGACGGGTCGACGCTTGTCGCCCGCAACGAGGACTCGTCCAACGGGGTGTTTGAGCCCAAGCGCATGCGCGTGGTGCATCCCGACGAGCAGTCGCGTGTCTACACGAGTGTCCTGAGCCACCTGACCGTTGAGCTGCCCGACAATCCCATGCGTTACACAAGCGTCCCCGACGTTGTCCCGGGTCATGGCATTTGGGCCGAGGCCGGCTTCAACGAGCTCAATGTGGGCATGTCCGCAACCGAGACGCTCACCACCAACGAGCGCGTCCGCGGCGCTGATCCGCTTGTCGACTACGTGCCCGCCAAGGGCAACGAGGGCGAGGACGGCTATGTTCCGGCGCAGCCCGGCGGTCTGGGTGAGGAGGACATGGTGACCCTGGTGCTGCCGTACGCCAAGTTCGCCCGCGACGGCGTGCGCATTCTGGGCGAGCTGCTTGAGCGCTACGGCACCTATGAGAACAACGGCATTGCCTTTAGTGACGTTGACGAGATCTGGTGGCTCGAGACCATCGGTGGGCACCACTGGATCGCCAAGCGCGTACCCGATGACGCTTATGTGACCATGCCTAACCAGCTGGGTATCGACAGCTTTGACCTGGACGATGCCGAGGGCGACCAGGCCTATCACATGTGCTCTGCCGACCTGCGCTCCTGGATGGCCGAGTGGCATCTGGACCTGACGCTGGGCGTTGAGGGCGACGGTCCGGCGACGGTCTTCAACCCGCGCGAGGCCTTTGGCTCGCACAGCGACAGCGACCACGTCTACAACACGCCGCGCGCCTGGTATATGCAGCGCTGCCTCAACCCCAGCGATGTGTGGGACGGTCCCGACGCCGATTACACGCCCGAGAGTGACGACATCCCCTGGAGCCGCGTGCCCGAGCGCAAGGTGACCATCGAGGACATCAAGTACGTGCTTTCGAGCCACTTCCAGGGCACGGAGTACGATTGCTACGGCAGCAAGGGCACGCCCGCCACGCGCGGCGCCTATCGTCCCATCGGCATCAATCGCAACAGCCAGCTTGCCGTGCTGCAGCTGCGCCCCTATGCGCAGCCGGCGTATCGCGCCGTGCAGTGGATGGCGTTTGGCTCCAACTCGTTTAACGCGCTCGTGCCGCTGTACGCCAACGTCGAGACCATGCCCGAGTACTATGCCGACACGCAGGCCCGCGTGACGTCCGAGAATTTCTATTGGGCAAATCGCCTGATCGGTGCCTTGGCCGATGTTCGTTTCCATGAGTGCGGTCGCGCCGTCGAGGATTATCAGGAGAAGGTCGGCGGCATGGGCCACAAGCAGATTCACGACGTTGACGCTGCCGTAGCCGCGCTGCCCAAGGCCGAGGTGCCCGCCGAGCTCGCCCGCGCCAACGAGGTCTTTGCCGAGCTCGTGCGCGTGGAGACCGATGCTCTGTTGGGCAAGGTGCTCTACACCACGAGCTGTGCCATGAAGAATTCCTTCGCGATGAACGATAACGTGAGGTAAAGACGACCTTGCAACGTGCGAGCGGGGCATGCGCCGTCGAAGGCTTTGCCCCGCTCGATTCCTATCTTGGCGGTAAAACGATTTTGTGTCGTTCGCTCAATCTTGGGTACAAGAAGGCTAATGCAGTTGTTCACGATTGGAGCCAACCATGGTTATGAAATTCGATCAGCTTGTTAACGGTGCCATCAACGTGGGCTTCGGCGCCGCTGCCGTTGCCGTCGAGGGCGGCAAGAAGGTTCTTGACGACCTCGGTACTAAGGGTGAGCAGGTGCGCAAGGACGCCGGCACCCCCGATATCGCCCGCAGTGTGTCCGACATGTTCGAGCAGGCGGGTGGCACCATCTCCGAGCTGACCGAGCGTCTGGGCATGCAGGGCGAGACCGCGGCGCAGCGCGTACTCGACGAGCTCATCTTGGCCCGCGTCCGCGTTATGACCGCCCCCCAGCGCACGGCCTTTTTGGCCCATGTGCGTGACATCGTCGATGCGGTCGAGGACAACGTGACCTCGGTGCCCGTCGAGTCCGTTGAGCCCGACGACGCAGAGGACGCCGAAGAGGCCGAGTAGCAGCGCAGATGGCAGATTCCACCACCGATTACAACAATTTAGATCCCTTGGGTGACGAGACGGCGGTTGTCGATGAGGTCGATGCCGCCGTCTCGGGCGCCCGCAAGAAGCCGCGCGCTGTCGATATGGTCCCCGAAGAGCCCGACGCGATGGCGCCGGACGAGGAATACCAGCTCACGCCGGCAGGTCGTCGTGAGCGCATTGGGCAGATCGTTCGCCTGATCAAAAAGTACCGCGTATGGGATAACCTCACACCGGTGCGCCTGCGTCGTCTGCTCGAAGAGCTCGGCCCCATGTTCGTCAAGATGGGGCAGATTCTGGCCAACCGCTCCGAGATTTTGCCGCAGCGGTTTTGCGACGAGCTGCGTCGCCTGCGCTCCGACGTAGAGCCGGTGCCGTATGAGGTAGTGCTCCGCTGTCTGGAAGAGGAATACGGTCAGCGCTTGGGGCAGATGTTCGACGCGATCGATCCCAACCCCCTCGGTAGCGCTTCTCTTGCACAAGTTCACCGTGCCCGCCTGGTGACGGGCGAGGACGTGGCCGTTAAGGTGCAGCGCCCCGGCGCGCAGCAGGTCATGGCGCAGGACATCGACATCATTCGCTCGGTGGTGCGCATCGTCTCAAAGTTCGTCAACACCGACCAGTTTGTTGACTTACACGCCGTCGTCGAGGAGCTGTGGGCCTCGTTTCGCGAGGAGACCAACTTTTTGGCCGAGGCCAAAAACCTCAATGATTTCTATGAGTTCCATAAGAGCGTCCATGGCGTGACGTGCCCCAAGTCCTATCTGGATCTGTGCACCGAGCACGTCGTGGTCATGGACTACGTCGACGGCATCTCGATTGCCGATCCCGAGCGCCTGGTGGCCGAGGGCTATGACCTTGAAAAGATCGGCTCGGCGATTGTCGAGGACTATTCGACGCAGGTACTCGATGACGGCTTTTTCCATGCCGACCCGCATGCGGGAAACATCATTCTCAAGGACGGCGTCGTTTACTTTATCGACCTGGGCATGGTTGGGCGCATGTCGAGTCACGACCGCGGTATCGTCAAGGACATGATTTTCGCCGTGGCTGAGGGTGACGTGCCCAAGCTCAAGGATTCGCTCATGCGCTTTGCCGTGACGCGCGGCGATTCTGCCGAGCTCGACCATTCGGCCTTTTTGTCCGATTTGGACTTTATCGTTGCCGACTTTGCGGGGCTCGATCTTAAGGACCTGGATATCGGCGAGTTTTTGACCTCGTTGCTTAACCTGGCGCGCAAAAACGACGTTGAGCTGCCGAGCGTGGTGACGATGTTCGCCCGCGGCATGGTGACGCTCGAGGGCCTGCTGACCGAGTACATGCCCAACGTCAACATGATCCAGATCATACAGACGCATATCAAAAACGAAAAAAGCACCTACGCGCGCGTGCGCGATATGGGGCGCGATCTTGCCGCGAGCAGCTATCGCGCGGCAAAAGGCTCGCTCGAGGCGGCCGAGTATCTGGGCTTGGCGTCGCGCATGCTCACGCGCGGCCAGCTTAAGGTGAACACGCAGATCATGAGCAGCGATAAGGCGCTGCGGCAGCTGGGCGGAATTATCGACCGCATGTCGATGGCAATTGTGATCGCCGGTCTGTTTATCGGTTCGTCGGTAGTGTACTACGCGCGCATCGAGCCGGTTGTGTTCGGTATCCCTGTCATTGGCTTTATGGGCTACGTGAGTGCGCTGGTGCTGGCGCTGATGCTGGGCCGCGAGATCTGGCGCAACAGCCACGGCGGCAAGCACTAGAGGCTGCGACCGTCACCGCATTCTCCTATCGCAAACCATAGCTTTTACCTTGGGCTTCGTCTGCGTGCGAGGCCCTTTTGCGTGCTACCATATTGACGATAATAATCGATGGCCTAGATGGTGGTGCGGAGACGCACGAATGCGCTGTCTTCCTGCGCGTTTGGGAGAATCGGGGTGCAAGTCCCCGGCTGTACCAGTAACCGTAATTCCTCTTGGCCCGGGATGTTCGCGTCGCAGATCGGACGACGTGCCCGAGTCGTTAAGGTTAAGTCGGATCGCCTCCCATCTTGCGCGCGGCCGCGGCGCATGCCGCCGGTACGCGTTGGGCTCTGGAGGGAAGGGGGACCCCGATGGGGGTACTCGAGCGCAATGTGCGCGATGATGTGGGGCAGCCACTGGGCAATGCTCCAAGTACAGACAGTAGGAGACAAATGGATATGTTTGAGGACGAGTGCCAGCGCGCCTCGTGGCGTCGTCATGGAGCGATTGCCCGCGGCGTAGCCAAGCGCGGTCTGGTGGCGTTCCTGGCTTTTGCCATGGCTTTTGGCACTACGCCGGCGCAACTTTGGGCCGACGGCGCCGAGGGCATTGCCGAGGCCGTGACTGCTGGGACGGCTGGCGAGGGCACGGCGGCCGACGATGGCACTGCTGCCGACACCAGCGCGAACAGTGCGCCGGCGAGCGCTGCTGACGATGGCACCGACGCAGATCAGGGTGCAACTGCGAGTGCCGCGAATGGCAATGACACCGCTGCAGACAACGTGACTGAGTCTGAGAATTCTGCTGCGACGCCTGTTGCTTCGGAGCAGAAGAACGCCGTTGCCGCCGCGTCCGCCACAACACTTTCCGGTGAGGCAAAGGTCTTCATTCAGGATTCCAAGGACAAGGACAACTCGTATTCCACGAAGTCTGGCGCGCTCAACGCGGGCGATACACTCTGGGCAAATATGTACGATGAGGTCGAGGACGATTGGTACGGCACTTCGACTGAGTCCGTTGCCAACCCCGGCACCTGGTCCTACACCTGGCTCGCGGGTACGGTTAAGGCGAGCAGCAACGTCGCCGATTACACTGAGGTCGTAGGCCACGAACAGTCGCTCACCGTTACCGACGCCATGGTGGGCAAGTACTTTATCTGCAAGGTAACGGTTGATGGCAAGGATTATTATGGTCCGTCCATTTCTTCCGGCTCGGGCATCAATGCCAACTACATTCCTGGCCCCGTGCTGGGCGCCGGTCAGATGGAGCTTAACAGCGTCAAGCTGAGTAGCGACGTACCGAGCATAGGCGATACCCTTACGGCGACTCCGTATGTAAGCTATGCGCAGCAGGCCCCTGCCGACGCCAAGGTTACCTACACCTGGTCCGCATCCACCTCCCATTCCTCGGGCTTTACCAAGATAGAGGGCGCGACGGGCGCCACACTCACGCTGACCGACGACCTCGAAGGTAAGTACATTAAGGTTGAGGCCACCGCTGGCGTCAACACAGTGAACAAGACCACTTCCAGCAAGGTCAAACAGGCCGGTGCGGTCGAGATTTCGGCCGTGTCCATCGTTAACACCAAGGACAACACGAGTGTCTTCGCAGTAGGGGATACCGCCAAGGCCCGCGCCAAGGAGAAGGGCGGCGCGTACGGCGCGTTCGTCGACGCGAGCAAGCTCAACTATCAGTGGCAGTGCTCTGACACCAAGAACGGAACGTATACCGATATCGCGGGCGCCACGGGTGAGACCCTCGAGCTCACCGACGCTTTTGGCGGTAAGTACCTCAAGTGCAAGGTGTCCTCGAAGATTGGCTCTTCGAGTTTGACCAACTCGACGGGCGCTCTCGTTGCTGCCACCGGTTCAATTAATGTTACGAGCGTGACTATGAGCCCGACTTCGGGCAAAGTCGAGGTCGGATCCACGATTACGGCGACCGCCAAGGCGGGCTCCAATGATGTTACCGCCGATTCACACGTTTCGTGGCAGTGGTACAAGGGCACCTCGAGCTCCGCAAACTCGTGCAACACGCCTATCGAGGGTGAGACCGGTAACACCCTGACGGTGACCGGCGCTCTTAAGGGCTACTACGTCGTGGCCAAGGCCAACGGCGGCTATGGCGAGCAGAAGCCCTACTATGCGGCGGGTCCTGTCTCCGTAGCTGGCCAAGTTGAGCTTTACGACGTGCAGTTCGAGGGCTCTCCTGCTACCAACGGCGTACATGTGGGTGATACGCTCAAGACTAAGGTCCGTAAAAAGGATGGTTCGAGCTACAGCTATATCGGCCGCACCGATAATGTGACCTATCAGTGGCAGTATGCAAACAGCAGCTCGAGCTACGACTCCGCTTACACCGATATCCCCGGTGCCACCGAGGCGACCTATACCGTTGACGCCGCCTATGCTGGCAAGTACCTGCGCGTGAAGGTTACAAGCGAAAATACCGTTTTCAGCACGCAGAAGAAAAGCTCCTACGGCGGCACGCAGTCCGTAGTTCCGCTTGGTCCGGTGACGCTCAAGGGCCAATACAAGCTAGCAGGCATCGAGCTTGCCGATAAGAACGTTACGCTGAGCGTGGGCTCAAAGATCACACCGAGCGTGCAGGTTCCGGGTAGCTGGTCGGGCTCGACCAAGGACGTGCCCGACGATGCCGAGCTCACCATGGCGTGGTATGCCAGCGAGAACGGCACCGACTGGACCGAGCTTACCAACGGCATCGATACGACCGATGGCAGCCTGACTCTTACGGACGCGCTTGTCGGCAAGCGCATCAAAGTTACGGCGAGCGCCCTCGACAACACGGTTGAATGGGTTTCGTCCGACAGCGTTACCGCGGCGGGGGAGTATAACCTGCTGCGCGTGACCACTACGCCGCAGATCAATAGCGAATCGACCCATCTCGTCTCGGGCGATAGCGTTAAGGCGACGGCGCAGGCCAAGCGCGCCGACGGTTCGGCCACCAACGGTGTTGACGTCACCGACCAGTGGACTGTTGGCTGGTAGGCGGCCGACGACGCGAAGGCTCCGGAGGCCGACTGGACGCTGCTGTCCGATATGTCGGGTGCCGAGGCGACGGTCTCGGCATCTGCTGCTGGTAAGTATCTGAAGGCTGTCGCCACGAGCGGCAGCTCGAAGGTCGAGCTCGTCTCCGCCAACAAGGTTATTGCCGCGGGCTCGCTCGAGGCCGCAGTCCAAAAGCTCAACGATGCTAACAAGCAGATTGTTGTTGACTACAGCGCCAAGGGCGGCAACGTCAACGATGCCCTGAAGGCGCAGCTTGCTGATCTGGGATTTGCCGACGTTGACGTTAAGGTTTCTAAGGGCGACGTGCACTTTAAGGCTGAGGACGCCAAGGCTACGGTCGGCATCTCCGACGCCCAGGATAAGACCAACGGCGATGTGACGTTCTTCTTCATTGACCCCAACGACTACACCGGTTACAACATCGACGGTCTGCGTAACGCCGATGTGGCGTTTGAACTGTCGCGCGATGGCAAGACCGAGCATTACCAGCCCAACAAGTCGGTGCAGGTTGCTTGGGACGAGGCCCGCGTTCAGCAGATGCTCGATGATGCGGCCGATCAGGTTGCCATCGGTTACGCTGCGGGCGATTCGGCCGAGTCCGTTACGTCCAACCTGACGCTGCCGTATCGCACGGGCATCAAGAACAAGCTTCAGGTTGAATGGAAGAGTTCCGACGGCGATGTCATTTGGCCTTCCGGCTATGGCTGGAGCGACTACACCGGCAAGGTGACGCGTGCTTCGAGCGATCGTGCCGTTACGCTGACCGCGACGGTTTCGTTTGTGAGCGGCGGCCCGAGCGATGTCGAGGGCTCGCACGACTTCACCGTGACGGTCAAGGGTGACCCAGAGAAGGTCGCCGCCGACAAGAAGGCGCTCCAGGAGAAGGTCGATGCGGCCTTTACCTACGACAACATCAAGTACTTCGACACCAAAACGGTTGCGGATAAGGACGGCCTAACCGCCGACCTGCAGATGCCGCGCACGAGCACACTCAATATCGACGGCAAGTACTACAAGGTTGAGTACTCCGCCAGCACCGATGACATCACGTTTAACGGTTACAAGGGCACGGTCTATCAGCCGCTGCCTGGCACCGAGGCAGCGAAGACCAAGGTCACCCTTACGGTGACCGATAAGTCCAACGCCGAGGTCACGGCAAGCAAGACCCTCGACTTTGCGATTGCCCCGCAGGATCAGGACGAGCTTGATGCCGAGCTGTTCCATCTGAGCCTTGCAAAGTCAACATTCTCTCAGGGTATTCTTGACGGTCAGGATGCCTCCAATGTGACGGGGAACCTGCATGCGCCGTTGAAGGTGTACGGTCAGGGATATGCGGTTAACTGGTGCTATACCAGCGAAGAGGCCGCTGGCCATTATGGTTTCGTGTTCAGTGAGCTCCCCGGCGGCACGGAGAACACCTATCGTTTGCTCAAGTCGAGCAAACCGAGTGTTATCGCGCATGAGAACCTTATCCTCACTCAGCCCGAATACAACACGAAAGTCACGATTAGCGGCCGTCTGAAGAGTGAGCGTTTTGCCCGTTATGCCGAGCGCTATCCCGATAATTCGGACTACGCGGTACTTGCCGGCTTGGATGTTTCTGCGACGGTAAACGTCAAGGGAACGACGGGGCTCGACAACCCGAACGAGGGCAAGACCATTACGGTGACGGCCAAGGTCACGGGCGTTTCCGCAAGTGACGCCGGCGGCAACTACACCGAGCAATCGGTGGTGCCCTTGACCGAGCTTACGCTTCCCGCCGACGAAGACACGACGGCCGAGTTGGTGCTCGAGCAGCTTATGACGGCTGCCGGTTGTACGAACCTCGAAGCAAATGCATGGGGTCTAACGAGTGCGACGATGCCCGATGGCCGCGTGCTGAGCACAACGAGCGCCGCGCCGTACAGCTACTGGTCGTTCTTTGTAAACAATGGGTATGCGAGCGTCGGTGCCCCGAGCTATTTCCTTAAGAACGGCGATTGCGTCGAGTTCCGTTATGTTAAGGGTGACGGCACGCAGAAGCCCTCGACGGCTCCTGCCACCAATCCCGGAACGGAGCATCCCGATGTCGATGCGGCATGGAATGGTTTTGCGAACGGTGGCTCGGGATCCTCGACGGACGCCCTTACGCCTACAACAAAGACCGATACGCCCTCATGGGCGCTCAACCTTCTGACCGAAGAGCAACAGAAGGCGCGCGCAAATGTCTCTGCATCCGATCCTATTGTTGCAAATGGAAAGGTGTACCTTGTCACGGGCGCCTCGGTATGGGGCGGAAAGACGTGGAATGCTGTCCTGAACGAGATCGATTCCGCAACGGGCTCCGTTGAGCGATCGCTTGAGCTTGGCTCCTCCATGGATAGCACCTGCCGTCCCGTTATTGCGCAGGGCATCATCCTGATTCCGCTTTCGGGCGGCTATCTGCAGGCTGTTTCGGCAAAGACGTTTAAGACGCTGTGGTATTCCGATGCCTTCGCTATGCAGAATCTCTCTTCGTTGACCGTTGACGGCGACTACGTCTATATCAACACCCTTGATCATTGGTCTGGCAATGACGTGCAAAATGGTACGGTCAGGCGCATCAATATTCACACGGGCGCCATCGCCGGTAGCGCCTCCGTCGCTGACGGAGGTTACTACTGGTCTGGCGGCCTGATGGTAAATGGCTACTATGTAGTTGGCGGAGATTTTGGCCAGATCCGCGTGTATTCTGCCGACCTGTCAAAGCTTGTTGGTTCGATTAAGCTATCTGGTGGCAATATCCGTTCGGCGCTTGTCCTTCATGACGGCTTTGTATATGCGGTCACGCGCGACGATGGCACGTTGCACAAGCTGGCCATTGGTTCCGATGGTTCCGTTACTGAGGACTCGGCAGTTCAGTTTGCCGCATACTCGACTTCAACGCCTGTGTTTAGCGGCAAATATGCCTTTATTTGCGGTGCGACTGCGAACAATTGGAAGGCTAAGGGTCTGCTTTCGATCATCGACCTTTCCGATATGAGCGTGAAGCAGATTGCAAAGGCCAATGGCGAAGAGCTCGGCTTCGAATCGAAGAGCACGCCGCTCGTCTCGATGCATGATGGCGAGACGTACGTGTACTTCACTCTGAACGGCGCCAAGGGTAACTGGCCCAACTACACTTCGGGCGGCGGCGTGTACATGTACAGGCTGGGCGATGCCGAGGCGACCGAAGTCTTTGCCCCCGGTTCTGGATATGCCAACTATTGCATGGCTTCGGTGATGTGTGACGAGTTCGGTAACCTGTATTACACCAACGATTCCGGCCACTTGTTCTGCGTGAAGTCTCAGTCCCATCGCGTCAAGTTTGATGCTCAGGGTGGCTCTGCGACTGGCGATCAGACGCCTGCTTCCGGCTCGACCGTTGCCAAGCCGGCGGATCCCACGCGCGATGGGTACACCTTTGCCGGTTGGTACACCGATGAGGCTTGCACGCAGGCGTATGACTTTAGCACGCCGGTAACGGCCGACCTGACGCTGTTTGCCAAGTGGACTAAGAATGCCGTTAACCCTGGCGGCAATGGCGGTTCTGGCACTAATGGTGGCAACGGTGGCGCTGGCAACGGCCCCGGTGCAGGCGCTGGCACTGGCACGGGCTCCGGCTCCGGCATGAAGGGCCAGCAGGCTGGCGGCGCTGTCGCCCCGGGTCATAAGCCGACGACCAAGACGACGGTGTCGACCAAGACCGAGACCAAGGACAACAAGTCCGACAAGAAGGACTCCGATAAGTCCGATAAGAAGGACGAGAAGAAGTCTGACAAGAAGTCTGACAAGAAGGACAGCAAGTCCGACAAGAAGTCCGATACGGGGGCTGCTTCCACGACTGCTGCTAAGAAGTCCTCTAGTGCTTCCGAGCAGGAGACTGGCATCAACCCGCTCGCCATTGTCGGCGTAGCGGCAGGCGTAATCGGTCTTGCCGTCATCGGCGTGTTCGTGTTTACCAAGCGTCGGTAGGTGAGGGCTGTGTCCAATAAACCTCAGGATGCCGACTCCAAGCAACCCGACTCGTCGTTCATCCAGCTCGACGATGCAAAGCAAAAGGGCGCCGCTTCGGCGGCGTCCGCCCCTCGGCGAAAGGCGCTACTTGGCGTTCTGACTGCCGCGTGCACCATTCTGATCGTCGTCTCGCTGGGTTTCGTCCATCCTTCCACAAGCGGTGCTTGGTCCATCGACTGGATCATTCAGACCGTGACGGGGGAGAGCGTCGTCGCCAAGGACACCAAGGCGTCTGGCTCGACTACGACTTCGGGCGAGGCCAGTTCCGAGGACTCCAAGTCATCGAATGATGCAAGAGATGAGCCCAAGGGTTCGAACGATGCCAAGGACGATTCCGAGTCTTCGGACAAAGAATCGGACAAGGACTCGAAGGAGAAGAACTCCGAAGGCAAGGACGGCAAGAAGTCTGGCGATAAATCCGCTGCCCAAAATACGGGAGCCGGTGATACTTCCAATGTGTCTGGCGGTGTTTCTTCGGGCGGTGGCCAGTCGTCTGATGGAGCCTCATCCTCTAATGGTGGAAACGCCTCCTCGGGCGGACAGGGCGGCTCGCAGGAGTCCAACTACGTTACGGTGACGGTTTCGGTCACATCGAGCGCCGTGGGCAATCCTGTGTCTTCTGGTGGCACCTTCACCTTTAACGAGGGTGCTACGGTCTACGATGCCCTGTGCGCACTAGGCCTTTCCGTGAATGCGCACGGCTCATCGTACGGCACGTATGTCGCCGCCATTGGCGGTCTGGCCGAGAAGGAGCATGGCAGCACGAGCGGTTGGATGTACTCCGTTAACGGTGTGACGCCCATGACGGCGTGCAGTAACTACGTTCTCTCCAATGGCGACAACGTGGTCTGGTATTACGTTACGGGCTAGAGGCCTCGACATAACGCGTCAGACGGGCGGTTCGGACAAACATCCGGGCCGCCCGTTTTTAACGCGAAAGGGACTAGGCCGCCAGGTCTCTCGGCAAACAAAAAACCGGTTGGAACGAGAATTCCAACCGGTTATACCTTTAAGCAACTGTCGAACAAACTACGACTGCGCGCCCTCGAGGAAAAAGCGACGGCTAAAGTAGTTGTACCAGGTGACCAGGAACGTGGCGATGGCCTTCATGGCCTGGTAGCCGATGCTCAAAAACGTGACACCCACGAACATGTACAGGTCGTTGAGACCTAGGCCAATCACCGACAGGATGGTGAAGATCGTAAACTCGCGCTTGCGGCTCATGCCCTCGCGGTGGTCGAACACGTACTTCATGCTGAGCCAGTAGTTGACCACGACGGACGTGACAAACGAGATCGTGGTGCTCATCAAAAAGTCGAGGTGGAACAGCTCGACGAGCGCAATGAGCATGCCCCAGTCGATGCCAAAGGAGATAAGTCCCACGACGGCGAACTTGAGGAACTGCTTGGTATGAGGTTGTGCCAGTGCCTTGCGCACGTAATCACATCCAATGCGTTGATAAATCGAGCAGAGGATACTTTAGAGCTTTTGCAAGGGAAACGTAAGGGCTTTGCCAAGAACTATACGAACTCGCCAAATTTGCAAGAGACAATCCGCAAACGTGCCAAATTTGCCCGTAAACGAATAATGCCCGCGCACAACGCCTCACTCGGTGCGTGTCGCTCACGGGCCCCCGTAGCCGTGCGGGAAAGTCGAGCTACTTGGTCTCGTCGCCCTCCAGGAAGATCTTGCGGGTCACAAAGTTGTAGACCATAACAAGCGCGGTGGCGCAAATCTTGGCGATATTGGCCTCGAGCCCCAGGCCGGCGTTGAGCGCCAGCACGATACTGTCGTTGAGAGCCAAGCCAATCACGGACAGCACGACAAAGATGATGAACTCGCGGCGGCGGCTCATACCCTCCTTGTGCGCAAACACGTACTTCATACTCGCGACGTAGTTAAAGATGAGCGAGACGATAAAGCCACTGGTATTGGCGATCAGGATGTTAAGGCCCAGACCGTAGTGGAGCAGATTCATGATGCCAAAGTCGATGACCGTGGCGACGACGCCGACGACGCCAAACTTCATGATCTGCGCAAGGAGCTTTTGCATGGTACCTGCCTTAGGGCGGCGCCGGGGCGCCGTGGGGATGACGAACGCAGCAAGTTTAGCCAATCCCTGCAGCCGGGGCTAGGCGCGCTCCTCGATAGCACCGTTTCTATATGCATCGAGCAGTTGGCGCAGGTCCTGGATTTGGCTGCGAATCTTGGCGCCGGTATCGGTATCGCTGACCATGCGGCGGCGGTCGGCCTCGTCAAAGCGGTTGGTCTCGCTCTCGATGTCTACGTTGCGCGTGAGCGCTTCAGCAACCGTTGTAAAGGCCCGGTGCGACTTGAGGCGGCAGCCGCGCGAGCTCGAGATAAGCGTGTATCCGGCAATGCCCGTCTTGGGATGGTAGGCGCGGCAGAAGCCGCCATCGATGACCAGCAGCTTGCCCTCGGCGCGGATGGGCTGCTCGCCCTTGGTGGTTTTAACGGGCGTGTGGCCGTTGATGATATGGCCGGTCGGCGAACATGCCATGGGGGTGACGCCGAACTCGCGCATGATGTCGTCGCAGACCGAGGGCGACTTGGTAAGCGTAAAGTACGGGTCCATCGGCTCGACCCAAGTGCTCTTATCGGCGATATAGGCGCGCTCAAAGGTACGCACCAGGCGTCCGCTGGCGGGTGAGTTAAAGCCGATCCACAGGTACCACATCCAGTCGAGGGCGTCGCGGTCGCCCACGCGCCAGGCGCGGCGGGCGATGCGGTCGCAAAAATCGAGATAAGCGCGGCCGACGTGCCAGGTACCCAAGCAGTTCATGCTGCTAAAGGTACCATCTTCGTTGAGCGGCACGCAGCCATGGAACAGCAGGTTGCCGTTGGTGACCTTGTACATCGAGCCGTGGGTGTAGAGGAAATCGATATGGCGATGCAGGTGATCGGCGGTGACAAACTCGGACACGAGCTTGTCGATGATGTGCTGCTCCTCGGGCGTGAGCGTGTAGGAGTCTGCCGGATCGACGGTGGGGAAGTCGTTGGTCGTGAGCGGCCACACGCTGCCGTCGGCGAGCGTGACCGTGCCGGTGTCGTGGTCGATCTTGTCGAGCAGCAGACGGTCGGCCATATCGAACTCGGGGTGGCGCTGGATAATCTGGCCCTCGAGCTTAAAGAGCAGGACGTTGACAGCCTTAATCAGCGGGCTGATGGACTCGCCGGCGGTATAGGTGGCATCGGCAAAGGCGACAAGCTCGCGCAGCGAGATACCATAGTCGTTCTCGAGAATCTCGTAGTTGTCGTAGCGCAGGTTGTTGCGCAGCACCGTGGCGATGCAGGCGGGCTCGCCGGCAGCGGCGCCCATCCACAGCAGATCATGGTTGCCCCACTGAATGTCGAGCGAATGATAGGTGAGCAGGCGGTCCATAATCTTGGCAGCGCCGCCGCCACGGTCGAAGATATCGCCCACCAGGTGCAGGTGGTCGACGGCCAGGCGCTTGATGAGCGAGGCAAGCGACTCGATAAAGTCGTCGGCGCTTGCGGTCTCTAGGATGGACTCCACGATGCGCTCGTGATAGCGCACACGATAGTTGTTCTCGTCCGGATGCGTGTGCAGCAGCTCGTCAATGATGTAGGCGTAATCGCGCGGGATGGCCTTACGCACCTTGGAGCGGGTATAGCGGCTCGAAAGCGAACGGGCAACCACAATGAGTTGGTCGAGCATGGTCTTGTACCAGGTGGGGGAGTCCTCGTGCTGGCTGCGGACAAGCTCGATCTTCTCGCGCGGGTAGTAGATGAGCGTGCACAGCTCGCCCTTTTCGTCAAAGGTGAGCGTGTCGCCAAAGATCTCGTCGACATGTTCGCGCACGACACCCGAGCAGTTGTTGAGGATGTGCATAAAGGCTTCGTACTCGCCGTGCACGTCGCTCATAAAATGCTCGGTGCCCTTGGGTAGGTTGAGGATGGCCGAGAGGTTGATTATTTCGGTAAATGCGGATTGTTCGGTGGGGAACTGTCTCGACAGCAGGCGCAGATACTTGAAGTCTTGCGGATTGCGATCGAATGCGACCATGAAACACCTTCCGATGGGGTTGGTAAAACTGATAAACAGCGTCAGGCGTTTATCAGTATGCGCCGGCTTTGTTTCGATTGGGAATGGGCGGCCGAATTGTTAGCCGAATGGTTTGCTAAATCGATTTAGTTGAGGTTGATGTGTCGGTTAAGTGGAGACGAGGGGGGGTGATTTTGCCTATGTTGGTCCATAGCGGGGATGGAGATGTTCATGATAAAGATATTCAATGCAAATGGTTCGAATTGGTAAATAGTGGACATTTGTACCGTATATAGGCTAGCTGTGCGATAATTTGCGTAGCAATACGTAAGGAGCCTCATATGAGTGATTTTGTCCTGACCTGTGAATCCGCCGCCGACCGAACCCGTGAGTTCTTTGCGTCGCACAGTATCCCTGTCGTGTGTTTTCATTACGAGATCGACGATGTTGTCTATACGGACGATCTGTATAAGTCGGTTACGCCGGACGATTTTTTTGCCCAGATTGCTGCGGGCGCCATGCCCAAGACGTCTCAGGTGAGCGTGGGTGAGTACGAGGAGTTTTGGGAGCCGTTCGTTGCCGAGGGTAAAGACGTACTGCACCTGACGTTGTCATCGGGTATTTCTGGCACGTATGGATCGGCCTGCGTTGCGGCGCAGATGCTCGCGGATCGCTATCCCCAGGGCGGCAAGGTGCACGTCATCGATTCGTTGGCGGCGTCTTCGGGCTTTGGCCTGCTGGCGGAATGTGCCGCCGACGTTCGCGATAGCGGCGCTTCGCTCGACGAGACGGCCGCTTGGATTGAGGAGCATAAACTCAACCTTCACCATTGGTTCTTCTCGACCGATCTGTCGAGCTACCTGCGCGGCGGTCGCATTTCGGCCGCGAGCGCGATCATCGGCACGGCGCTCAAGATTTGCCCGCTTATGACCGTCGATTGCGAGGGTAGGCTGTCACCACGTGAGAAGATCCGCACTAAGAAGCGCGCGATTTCCGAGATGGCTAAGACCATGATGGCACACGTGCAGAACGGAGCGGATTATTCGGGTAAGTGCGTCTTGTCCCATTCGGCGTGTCGCGGGGATGCCGAGGCCGTTGCGGCACTGATCGAGGAACAGGTTCCGCAGCTTAAAGGTAAGATCGAGATCAACAATATCGGTGCTCTGATCGGTTCGCATACCGGACCTGGTACGGTGGCGCTCTTCTTTATGGGTGACAAGCGCGTGGATTAACTTGCTCCATCACGTCGCTGCATGATTGCTCAAACGAAAACGGCCCGCCTCACGTTTGTGGGGTGGGCCTTGCTGTTGGGGTTAGCGTTTCTTGCCGCGGAAGAAGAAGCCGTGGAGCGATGGTTTGAGTCCGCGGTTGGCGCGACGCTCCTCGACGCGCTCGTGGATTGATGCGACGCGCTCGATGACTTCGTCGGGAATCGGCACGTCGGGATTCATGTTCTCGACCTGACTGACCTCGGCGGCGGCAACCTGGTCGATAATGGGCACATCGTCGCGCGAGATGACGGGCGTGGCGTCTTCCTTCATCTTGCGGTAGCGCTGCATCATGTCGGTCTGCAGCTGCTGGGCCGAAGGCGGTGTCCAGATGATAGCGTTGGCGCCGGCGGCGATGGTTTCACGGATGCTCTCGGGTGTTTTGCCGCCCGGTGCGATGAGCGGCAGGTTGGGATAGCGCACGCGCAGTTCACGTAGAACCTGCGGCGTGTTCTTGCCGGCCGCGATGTTGAGGACCTTGGCTCCGGCGCGCACCTTGGCATGCGCATCATCGTCGCAACGTACGACCGTGGCGATGACGGGGATGTCGGCGATGTTGGTGATGTGCTCGACCATCTCGGCAGTGGCGGGGGAGTTGACCACGCAGCCCGCCGCGCCCTGCATCTCGGAGACGGCCGCCATCTGCACGGAGCGCTTGCCGGTGGTGGTGCCGCCGCCAACGCCGACAAAGACCGGGCACTCGGCAACGGTCAGCAGTGCCTGCGTAATGGCCGGCTGTGGCGTGAAGGGGTAAACGGCAAAGACGGCATCTGCGTTGGAGTTGCGGATGACCGCGACGTCGGTGGTGTAGATAAGCGACTTGATGCGACGACCGAAGAGCGTAAAGCCGCTAGCCTCCTCGATCTCATCGGGCATGCGAAGGGCCGCCTTGCGCAGGCGACCGTCGATGGGTAGCGGCTCCATGGGAAGCAGTCCGTTGGGGGTTACGGCTACCTGGGGCTCGGTGAACTCGTCTGCGAGCTCGACCTCGGAAAAATCGACCGAGGCAACGATGTCCTCGTGAACCTCGGCGGGAACATCGATGGGGGCTTGGTCGTTTGCCGTGGCAGGCGTATCGAAGGAGCTGGTACCGACGAAGGCGTCGACGCGCTCGTTTAAGTCGTTGAGGGTATCCATGGAGGCTCGATTCTATGCGATGGTGGCCGGAGGGGTGTCGGCAGCGTTGTGCTGACTAAATCATTTGACGAGTTGATTTTTCCCCGCCGCGCCATCCGTTAGACCGAAGGGCCGGCGAACGTGAAGGAGCTGTGGTGGCGGGTATTGAGGTGCTATCTTGAATGTCCCGTTTAAAAGAGAGGTGACGCGGTATGGAATTCACAGCAATGTTGGGCTCGATTGGCCTGTGTGTGGGCGCAATCGTTGCCGCCGCGGTCATCTACTTGGTGGTCACGGCCATTAAAGGCAAAAGAGCCGAGCGCAAGGAACGCGAGGCACTTAAGCAGCACCGTGACCAGCAGGACAAGTGCGTACGGCGATAGTTTGTTGAGTTTTGAATCCGTGCGCTAGCTGCGTTTTCGGATCAGGGCGATATAGAAGCCCTCAAAGTCGCGGCTGGGCGGAATGGTCAGCGTGCCGGGCATGCCGTTGGTGATGACCGATACCTGACCCGCGGCGATGGCCTCGGTAAGGGCGTTGCACTCGATATGTGGCTTGTCGCCGGCATCCTGGGCGCGACGCGCTTCGCTTTCGCTCGGCGTTCCGTCGAGGGGGATGAGCTCGCAGTCCATGTGCTTGTCGAGGGCCTCTTGCAGGGCATCCTCGTTTTCCTGCGGCAAGATCGAACATGTCGAATAGACGAGCGTGCCGCCCGGTTTGAGGGCCCCCATGGCGCGGTCCAGAAGCGCGCGCTGCGAGCGGGCGCACTTGAAGAGCAGCTGCTCGGTGAGGCCGCGCAAGCTCTTTTCGTTGCCGCTGATGACGGTGCCCGTGCCGGTGCAGGGGGCGTCGAGCAGGATATGGTCAAAGCGGAAGAACTCGTCAAGCTCGCGTGCGTCGATGCGCATGACGGGCACGTTTTTGGCGCCCTGGCGGCCCAAGTTGGCTTCGAGCTTCTCGGCGCGGGGAATGCTCATCTCGCAGGCGGTAAGGTGCGCCTGGCCCTGGGTGAGGGCGGCGATCTGCGTCGTCTTACCGCCAGGGGCTGCGCACATGTCCAGGATGTCCTCGCCTGCCTGGGCGCCCAGGACCAACGGCGGCATCATGGACGACAGACTTTGCAAATAGATCTTGCCGTCGTGGTAGATGTCGAGGTCCCACAGGTCGGAAACCTGGGCCTCGGGCAGGATGAAGGCGTCCGGATACCAGGTAACGGTTTGGTGCGCGATGCCGGCCTCGTCGAGTGCGGCGGCGATGTCCTCGGCGGTCGCCTTGAGCGTGTTGGCGCGCAGCGTGACCGGGCGCGTGACTGCGGCGCCAAAGCCTTCGATCATGAGCTCGGCATCGGTAGGGGCATAGGCGCCGGCGACCGTGTCGACCATAAAGCGCGGCAGGTCGGCGGCGGAGTGTTGGGCGGCAAGCCGGTCGGAAAGCTCGGTGGCGGCAAACTGCCTAAGCTTGAGCTCGGGCTTAGGTTGCTTCTTCTGCTTACGACGACGCGGCTTGGACATCCGTCTTTCCTTCCACCTAAATGATTATTCTGGGACGGGGATTAAAAAATCATTCCATGACCCTCCGTCACAAAAAGACTGTACTGTGGCGCCCGGGAATGATTTTTTAATCCCCGTCCCAGAATAATCGTTCCCGGGCGCGTTGCGATTGCCTAGTACTGGCTCTCGTGCTTGCTAAAGAAGTCGAAGCGCGGGGGCAGCGGCTTCACGCAGTGCTCGCCGGGCTTCTCGCCCAGGCTCTCCACAAACTCGTCCGTGGAGGCAAAGATGTTATCCCAGCTAAAGAAGATGATCGGATCGACATCGAAGTACTCGCAGATGAGCTCGCAGCCGGCCGGGACGATACCGTGCATCAGGACGGTTGCCACGCGCAGCTCGGTAAAGGCGTCGACGAGGGCCTGCGTCATGGCGGTGTTGGCTGGCTCGCCCTCGAGCTTGTTGGCGGCCTTGGAGGCTTCGCTCCAGCGCTTGTTGGCGGCACGCAGGTAGTCGTCGCACACGGCGAGCGCGCGGTGCGTCTCGAACTTGTACATGGCCTGCTCAAAGGCGAGAGCTGCCTGCTCGGCGGCTTCGACCACGGTGGCGGAGGTGGCGCCGGCGGGGATGCAGCCGTTGCGGTAGGGGCTCTCGTCGCCCTCCTTGATGGCGACGCCGTAGAAGCAGCTGCGGGCCAGGCGGTTGAAGACGCCGGTCAAAAGGGCGCTCTCCTTAAGGGCCGGATCGATGACGCGCTTGTCGTCGCAGGCACGCACCTCGTTGCCGTCCTTGTCCTTGCCGGTCACGCGCGTGTCGTATGCCTTGGGGCTAAAGCTCACCGGCTTTTCGGACAGGCCGAGCGACAGCCAATGCGCACGCATCTGCTCGCAGGTGTAGTGGTTGAGCAGGTCGTCTGCCGGCGGGGGAGGCGTCTGTGAGGACGAGCTCGCCTTTTTGCCCATGTAAAGCAGGTGATAGCAGGCGCTGACAGTGCTCTGCGTAAGGTCCCAACCCAGGGCCTCCCACATGGCGGTCTGCGCGATGCAGTAGAAGTAGATGTTATCCTGACCGATAAACTGGTAGATCTGTGCGTCGTCCGAGCACCACCAGTCGCGCCAGTCGAGCGAGCTGTGCTGGTAGGTGGGTGCGGGGACCTGCGTGGAATCGGCGGCGGGCTCGCCCATGAGGGTGGCATCCTGGGCGGCGACACCCTCGGTCACACCGGCGGCCTTGGCATCGCGTGCGAGTACGGTGCGGGTGTAGCTGATGGGCGCCCACAGGCTCTCGGGCCAGCACCAGCAGGTGACGTTGTTCACGCCGTCGACCTGGGGCACCGGAACGCCCCAGTCGATGTTGCCGGTGATACGGAAGGGCACGAGCGCCTTGCCGCTGCGGAAGCGCACGCCGCCGTTGGCGAGCACTGTGTGGGCGTCGTCGCGTTCCTTCCAGCTGGGGAAGGCGACGGTAAAGCTGCTCTTGTTGCCCTCGGGCTCCAGCACGGTGTGCTCGGGAAGCTGATCCTCGACAGCATCGAAGGCCTCACGGAACTTGTTCTGAATGTAGAGCTGAGCCGGCAGCAGCCACTCCTCCATGGTCTTGGAGACCACGGAGCGAACCTGCGGGTTCTGGGCGAGCCTGGCGGTGTAGGTCTTCATAAAGTCGAGGTAGGCGGGCAGGTCGAAGTAGAGGTTGTCGACCGGGCGCAGCTCGGGCACCTCGCCGGTGAGCTGGCTCTTGGGCGCGATAAGCTCCTCGGGCTCAAACTGGTGACCCAGGTCGCACTCGTCGGCATAAGCCTTCTCGGACTTGCAACCTTGGATGGGGCAGCGGCCGATGACCTGGCGGCCGTTGAGGAACGTGCCGGCCTTGGCATCGTAGAACTGCAGCGTGGAGCGCTTGGAGATGGTACCCTGCTCGTGCAAGCGCTCGATAATCTCGGCGGTCACCTCGTTGTGAATCTGGGCCGCCGGCTCAAGGCCCGAGCCGCCGTAGATATCGCAGCTGATGTTGTAGTTGTTGAGGGTCGCGGCCTGGCGGGAGTGATTGGACTCGACATATTCGCCGATGGACTTGTCGTAGCCTTCGTTCTCCTTGAGCTTGCGGTAGCTCTCCATGATGGGCGAGCCGTAGCAGTCGGTGCCCGAGGTGAAGATGACGTTCTCGCGGCCCAGGCGGTCGCGCAGGAAGCGGGCGAAGAAGTCGGCCGGGACAAAGACGCCACCAACGTGGCCAAAGTGAAGGCCCTTGTTGCCGTAGGGCTCGCCGGCGGTAACGATGGCGCGGCGCGGCCAGCTGGGACGGTCGTTCATGGAGTATTTGGATGCCATGGGACTCCTTCGCATATGGTGAGGGCGCGGCCGGGCGCGGGGCTCGGCGGCGCGGTGGTCAATTCGTGCATATCGTTCGACATTATCGCACATGCGGACGGGTACGTGGCAGGGGCGCTATCCTAAGGTGCTATGAATGAGATTTCCAACATACATGCGTTTGAAGACGAGGATTTCCTGCACGCTTGCTTCGTGTGGGGGATGGTCGTAGTCGGTGTGTTTGCCGTGTGCCTGGTGCCAGTGTTTATGCTGCTGGGCGGGCCCGTTGACCTGGATGCTGCTGATGCGGGCGGCTGGACGGCGGTCGTGGGCTGGATCGTTGGCTTGGCTGCGGTTTCGGCGGCGTCGTTTGCCGTTCACGAGCTTGTGCATGGCGTGTTCTTTAAGCTGCTGGCGCCTGCGGGCGCGCAGGTGACCTTTGGGGCGAATCGCGAGACGGCGATGATCTATGCCTGCGCCGAGGGCGTTGTGTATTCGCGCCGGCGGTATGTGGCGGTTTGCCTGGCGCCGACGGTTGTTGTGACGACAGCGTTTGCCTTGGGCTTTGCGTTTTCGGGCTATCCGCTGCTGTGTTACCTGGCGGCGGGCTTGCATCTTTCGGGGTGTGTGGGCGACTGGTATTACGTGCGGACCATTTTGCGCGACCGCCGCATTGTCGCCTGCGAGGACACGTCCTTTGGGGTGCGCTTTTTTGGTCAGTAGCCTTTTTGGGACGGGGCTATTTTGACTACTTTTTGGAGATAGGTATTTTTGACCGTCTTACGTCAAAAGTAGTCAAAATAGCCCCGTCCCAAAAAGGCTACTTATTGTGGGAGAGGAGATGTCCATGAAGTCGTTGCTGCTGCATGCGTGCTGTGCACCATGCTCGCTTGAGCCGGTTCGCCTGCTGCGCGAGGAGGGGTTTGAGCCCACGATTTGTTGGACCAACCCCAATATTCAGCCGCGCGATGAATGGCAGCGCCGCCTGGACGAGCTGCGCCGGTGGTGTGCCGACGGCGGCATCGAGCTCATTGAGGCAGGCGAGGACCGCGAGCGCTGGGAGGCCGGTGTGGCCCCGTTGGGCGCCGATCGACCCCGTCGCTGTCGTGCGTGCTATGCCCTGCGTCTGGCCGAGGCATGCCGCGTGGCCCAGGAGCACGGGTTTGAATATGTGGGCACGACGCTCGCCGTCTCGCCGTATCAGTTGTTCGAAATCTGCAATGATGTGTTGGAGCGTCTGGCTGCCGCCCGCGGTCTCACTCCGGTGATTCGCGATTTTCGCCCGTATTATCCCGAGGCCACGCGTCGTTCGCGCGAGCTGGGCATGTATCGGCAGAATTACTGCGGCTGCCGATTCTCGGCCGTTGAGGCGGCCATGGACCGCGCCCGCATCCGCGACGAGCGCAAAGCGTCCAAAAAGTAGTTCTTTTGAGCTGGCAGCCTGCTAGGATGTAGAGCGGACTTTACCTATATAAGGAGAATCTGACGTGTCTATGCGTACCGATGATTTTGATTACAACCTGCCCGAAGAGCTCATCGCCCAGGCGCCCGTTGAGCCGCGCGACTCCTGTCGTCTGCTGGTGGTTGACCGCAAGGGTTCCGAGGCGGGGGCGCCGCTGGAGCACGGCGGCACTGTCGAGCACCGCATCTTCCGCGACGTCATCGACTACATCGAACCGGGTGACGTGCTCGTCATCAACCAGACGCGCGTGATGCCGGCCCGCCTGATCGGCCGCAAGGCCGGCTCGGGCGGCGTGGTCGAGACGTTGCTGCTCAAGCGCCGCGAGGACGTGGATCCGCTGGGCCACGTTTGGGAGTGTCTGGTCAAGCCGGGGAAGCGTTTGAAGCCCGGCGCTCAGATCGAGTATCGTGCCGGTGGCGCCCATGCGCCCGAGGGGGCTCCCGTGGTGCTGACGGCCGAGATCGTCGACTTTGTCACCGACAGTCGCGGCGGCCGTCTGGTGCGCTTTGAGCCGGTCGGTTGCAATGCCGCTGGCGAGCCGCGCACGCTTGATGAGGCTATTCATGCCGCCGGCCATGTGCCACTACCGCCCTACATTACCGACTACGAGGGCGACCCCGAGAAGTACCAGACCGTGTACGCCATGAAGGAGGAGCATTCGGCCGCTGCTCCCACGGCGGGCCTGCACTTCACACCCGAGCTCATGGCGGCTATCGAGGCCAAGGGTGCGAAGTTTGCCGCTGTCGAACTCGAGGTCGGCATCGATACCTTCCGGCTGGTGGAGGAGGACGACCCCACGCAGCACGTCATGCACACCGAGCGTTACCACGTGTCGCAGGAGGTTGTCGACGCCGTGCATAAGGCGAAGGCCGAAGGACATCGCGTGATCGCCGTCGGCACCACCGCAGTGCGCTCGCTCGAGAGCGCGTTTGACGCGGACGCGCCGGTGTCCGATCCGGCTGTGACGGCGCGCTATTTTGAGGGCCGTGAGGACGGCGCCGACACGCTCGGCCGCGGTGACATCGTGGTGCGCGAGAACGCGACGACGCAGCTCTACCTTATGCCCGGCTCGACCTATCACGTGGTCGACGCGCTGATCACGAACTTCCACGTGCCGCGCTCTACGCTCATGATGCTCGTGAGCGCGCTTGCCACCCGCGACCAGATCATGGATGCCTACGCCGCCGCTATCGAGGAGCGCTACCGCTTCTTCAGCTTTGGCGACGCCATGCTAATTTTGTAGTTACGCGGTTTTACCAAACCGCGTAACCAGTTGACGCTGCCAAAACACCGGCATTTCTTTGGTTGCCAAGAGATTGGTGCATGTTAACCTGACCCCTTTGCACAAATTAAAAAGTTGCGGTGAGATGGTTCTTGAATTGGCCTTTTTGAGGGCTAAACAGGAACTATCTCACCGCAACTGCGTTGGGGCGTTTTTGGCAACTGGTTTACTTGCTCATGAACAGCCAGATTGCGATGATCGCAAGGATTGCGGCAATGATACAGGCGATGGCTCCGGTGAATTTGACGCGTGAGTCGCGGGTTCGCTTGCGCACGTCGTCTTCGGTGGCCTCGAGTTGGGCAACTTCGCGCTCGGTCTCGGTATACTCGACCTTGTCGCGTGCCAAGGATCCGGCGAGTGATTCGGTGATCTCGGGATGGTCGTGCACCTCGGTCGCCTGCTCGATAATCGACTGCGCATGCGCGGCATCTGCCCGGGCGTTTGCGATGGCCTGCTCTTGCTCGCGGCGTGCCTTGTCCTGCGTGGCGATCTTTTCGCGCAGCTCGCGCTGGCGCGTCGCGGCGGCAGTTTTTGCGGACTGCAGCTCGACGCGCGCGGCATCTGCCTCAGCCGTTACGGCCTGGTGTGCGCGTTTAGCGTCGGCGATGGGGGCCTGGGCCTGCTCGACGGCCTGCTCGGCGGCGGCAAGTGAATGCTCAAGATCGGCGGTCACGCGCGGAATGTCTTCCTCGGCCTTGCGGAGGGCGTCGGCAGCGTCGGAGATTTGCATAGACAACTCGCTGGTGCGCACGGTGTAATTGGCGGGATTTGCCGAAGGGTTGCGCTGCAGCTCGGCATACTCGCGACGCAGCGTCTCGAGCTGTGCGCGCGTAGCATCGGCAGTTTGTTGTGCGGCGGCGACACCGGCATCGCGTTCAGCCTTCACTTTGTCGCGGATGCGCTTGGAATCCTCAAGGCGACGAACGAGGCGGTTGCCGGTCTCGCGCGAGCTCGCCTCGCGGGCTTCCGCGGCGTCGAGTGCAGCCTTCAGGCGGAGCTCGGTCGCATCGTCCTCTGCCTTCATTTGCTCGAGCTGGCCCTTGAGCTCCGTCGCTTTGGCGGCATGGGCATTACGGTTAATTTCAGCTGCCGCAGCGGTCTTTTGTGCCGCGGCAATCGCCTGGTGTTGATCGGTGATGATCTGATCGTAGCGGCCTGCGATGTCCCGGCGCGTCTCGAGCTCCTCTGCCTGGTCGGCGATGCGCTGCTCAAGCTCGGACAGGTGGGCGCGGGCATCGGCGAGTGCCTTCTTGGCGGCGTTCATCTCGCGCATGGCCGACGCGCCCTGGGCGATAAAAGTGCCCACGGCGTTAGCGGTGTTTGAGACGGCGCTCCCCAGGTCGCGGCTCGTGGCGGGAGCATGCGAGGTGGTCGGATGCGCGACCTCGGCGGCATTCGTATCGGTAGTCTGCGGCGCGGCGATATTGCCGGTGCCGCCTTCGATCACGGAAAAGCCCGCTGCGTGCGGGTCGACCGCGTCGGCGCCGATCGTGGGGTGCTCGAGTTGCAGGAACGAGGGCATGGTGCTGCCCTGGTCGGCAACCGGGGTCTCGCCGGGCACAAACGTCGAGGCAGCCTCGGCGGCTTCCTCCTCCTCGGCGTCGACATCGGCATCGGCGACAGCGTCCTTCATCGCTTTGACGGCATCCATCATGGAGTCCATGACGGCGTCGAGCTCTTCTTCCGAAGACACCTCGATGGGGCCCGCTACTTGCGGAGCGTTCTCAGCCTTGGGCTCAGTATCGCTCGGGTCCGGCTGCTCTTCTTTGTCTTGCTCTGCGGCGACATTTGCGTCTGCGGCCTCGTCTGCGGCGGCAGGAACCTCCTCGACGGCGGCATCAATGCCGCCGTCGCTACTGGTAGAAGTATCGCAGCCATCAATGGTGTCTGCGGAATCGTCAATATGCTGTTGAGTCTGGGGGTCCAGCTCGTCTGTCATAGGCATGTGCTCCTCATCGTTGTTTGTCACCCTATGATAGAGTCTCGCGCCGACATCCCGCGCGCCGCAGCAAAGTTTCAAAACGTGTTCGATGTCTCGCTTCGATAGCAACAACTCGGCCACGTTATCCAGGTTGTACTTGACAATCCCTTCGCCGAAAGACGCTATGCCGTTCGCCTGCCGAGGCTTTTTCTTCTCACTTGAACACGCTAAAGTTGTATCTCAGCTTTTGGCGCGTCTATTTGGATGCGTGCAGTCGGCGGGTGCGCCCGTCGCGATTTGAAAGGACTTCGTATGGGACTTTTCACTGGTAAGACTGTGATCATCACCGGCGGCGGCAAGGCCACGCTTAAGGACGGCTCTGCTGGCTCCATCGGCTACGGTATCGATATCGCTTTTGCCAAGGAGGGCGCGAACCTCGTTATCACCGGTCGTAACGTTGCTAAGCTCGAGGCTGCCAAGGAGTCTCTCGAGCCCGAGTACGGCGTCAAGGTTCTGCCTGTTCAAGCTGATGTCTCGGCTGGTCAGGATAACGAGGCTGTCGTCCAGAACGTCATCGACAAGGCCATCGAGGAGTTCGGCCGCATCGACGCCGTCGTCAACAACGCTCAGGCCAGCGCCTCGGGTGTGACCATCGCCGACCACACTATGGACCAGTTTAATCTGGCCATTTACTCCGGTCTGTATGCTACCTATCTGTACATGCAGAAGGCCTATCCGCACCTGAAGGAGACCAAGGGTTCCGTGGTCAACTTTGCTTCGGGTGCCGGCCTGTTTGGCAACTACGGCCAGTGCAGCTACGCCGCTGCCAAGGAGGGCATCCGCGGCCTGACCCGCGTCGCCGCCAACGAGTGGGGCCCCGACGGCATCAACGTCAACATCGTGTGCCCGCTTGCTTGGACCGCTGCGCTCGAGAACTTCCAGGATGCTTACCCCGAGGCGTTCAAGGCCAACGTCCACATGCCGCCGGCGGGCCACTACGGCGACGTCGAGAAGGAGATCGGCCGCGTGGTCGTTCAGCTTTGCGGCCCCGATTTTAAGTATATGAACGGCGAGACCGTCACCCTCGAGGGTGGCATGGGCCAGCGTCCGTAGGGGTTACGCGGTTTTACCAAACCGCGTAACCAGCTGACGCTGCAAACCCGCCAGAGCGGCAATCTGACGTTCAATTTCAAGGGCGCGACCAGAAGGTCAGCGCCCTTTCATTTCACGTCACCTTGCTCACTCTGGCGGGTTTTCGCTGTCGGTGCCAGAACATCGGCGTGATGTAGTCGTTGGGGACGTTCTTGAATGACTAGTCATGCCGGGATAGCCGTTGGGGACGTTCTTAAATGACTAGTCGAAAGGGACACTCCTTTGCAAGATAGCGCTGAAGACGTCCCCAACGGCTAGTCGTTTAATGCACCAGTTTCTGTCGAGTCGGTGCGGGTTGTTGGTTGCCCGTATAATGGTGTGTGTATGAACCGCAACCAAGGAGTTCCAGTTTATGGACCAGAGCCTCTTTACATTCGACCTGATCGCCGAGGACCCGACGACGCACGCGCGCGCCGGCGTGCTGCATACCCCGCACGGTGACATCGAGACACCGATCTTTATGCCCGTGGGCACCAAGGCAAACGTCAAGGGCATCCCCACCGAGACCGTTAAGCAGCTCGGTGCGCAGATCGTGCTCGCCAACACCTACCACCTGTCTATGCGTCCCGGTGAAGACACCATCGCCGAGCTGGGCGGACTGCACAAGTTTATGAACTGGCACGGCCCCATCCTCACCGACTCGGGCGGTTTCCAGGTCTTCAGCCACAACGACGCCGTTAAGCTCACTGACGAGGGCGTGCACTTTATCGTCAACGACTACGACGGCCGCCACGTGTTCTGGACGCCCGAGGACAACATGGAAATCGCCATGAAGCTCGGCTCCGACATCTGCATGCAGCTCGACCAATGCCCCGGCTATCCTGCCACGCGTGCCTATGTCGAGCGCGCCGTGGAGCTGTCGAGCATGTGGGCCGAGCGCTGCTATAAAGCGCACACCCGCGATGACCAAGCGCTCTTTGGCATCGTCCAGGGTGGCATGCATATGGATCTGCGCCTGCGATCGCTGCGCCACCTGGAGGAGTGCGGCGACTTCCCCGGCTACGGCATCGGTGGCTACTCGGTGGGCGAGGACCACGAGACTATGTTCGAGACGCTGGCGCCGCTGGTTTCCGAGTACATGCCTAAGCACAAGCCGCGCTACCTCATGGGCGTCGGCAACCCTACCACGCTCGTGCGCGGCGTTGGCGTGGGCATCGACATGTTCGACTGCGTGCTGCCGACGCGCACCGGCCGCATGGGTACGGCGTTCTCCAGTGAAGGCCGCCTTAACTTCCGCAACGCGCGCTTTGCGCACGACGACGGCCCCATCGACCCCACCTGCACCTGCCCGGTGTGCACGGGCGGCTACAGCCGCGCGCTCATCCGCCATATGGTCACGCAGAAGGAGATGCTCGGCGGTATCCTGCTGTCGATGCACAACATCTACTACCTGCTCAACCTTATGCAGCGTGCCCGCCAGGCCATTATCGAGGGCCGCTACGGCGCGTTTGTGAGCGATTGGATGAACAGTCCTGCGGCGGTGGACTACTAGGAGCGGCGCGGGCGCTTGCAGAGCGCGGGCAACGGCAAGGGGCGAGCGCCGGCCGGTCATCACGTTCGCTAACACCGCCTGCGCGGCTGCTGACTGATGCCTTGCAAGCGCTTGATGTATCGTGGGTACCATATCGAATAGTTGATGTTCGGGCGGGTGTTTGACGCATGGCGTCAGCCCCGCCCGTTTTTCTTTTTCTCGATAGGAGTACCCATGATTAAGAACGAGAATGTCGAGGGCGAGCCTGCCTACGACGAGACGTACCGCCGCGGTCCCGTGGTCATGCGCGGCCCCATGATTCCTAAGGACAACACCTATGCCAACCTGCTGGCGCCCGAGGATTCAACCGACTGGTTGCATGCCGACCCGTGGCGCGTCCTTCGTATTCAGGCAGAATTCGTCGATGGTTTTGGCGCGCTGGCCGAGCTCGGACCCGCAGTGACCATCTTCGGCAGCGCCCGCACGCCCAAGACGGATCCGGTCTACAAGGCGGCGCTCACCGTCGGCCGTAAGATTGCCCAGCGCGGCGTGGCGGTTATCACCGGTGGCGGCCCCGGCATCATGGAGGCGGCCAACAAGGGGGCGGCGAGCGTCAACGGCAAGTCAGTTGGTTTGGGCATTGAGCTGCCGCACGAGCACGGGCTCAACAAATATGTGAACCTCGGTATGGACTTCCGCTACTTCTTTGTGCGCAAGACCATGTTCGTCAAATACAGCTCGGGCGCTATTGTGTTTCCCGGCGGGTTTGGCACGCTCGACGAGATGTTCGAGGTGCTCACGCTGGTACAGACGCACAAGGTTAAGCGCATGCCACTCGTTTTGGTGGGAACCGAGTACTGGCAGGGCCTGTTCGACTGGCTCAACGGTCCGGTGATGGACGCCGGTATGATCAGCCCGCTCGATCCCGAGTTCGTGCACATCACCGACGACCTCAACGAAGCCGTTGACATTGCCCTGAGCGGGCTGATGTAGAGCGAGCGTGTCTGCCGTTGCGGCAATGTGGGTTGCAGTAATGTGAACGGCAGTCTGATGCTATATAACATCAGGCTGCCATCTATATGGGGTATACTGATGCAAAAGACGAGGCGAGGAGGTCGCGTATGTCTACTGCAACGGTTAAGCCTACGACGGTTCGTATCGAAGAGGGGCTCAAGGAACAGGCGACTGAGTTTTTGGATTCGGTTGGTCTGAGTCTCAATTCGTATCTCAACCTTGCTGTTCGGCAGCTTGTGAATCAGCGAAAGATTCCGTTTGAGATTGTGGGTCGACCTGAAGTTCCCAACGAGGTGACGAGGCGCGCCATGGTGATCGCCGAGGCTCATGAGCTGGGGATTTTGCCAGACGACAGCTCGTCGTTCGACAACGTGGACGATCTGATGTTGTTCCTCGATGAGGACTAGCGATGTTTGAGATTAAAGTCGAGGACCAGTTTAAGGCGGATTACAAACGGACGATGCGCATCCATCCGCAGCTAAAAACCGAGTTTACGGCGGCCGTCGCAGAGCTTGCAGCTCACGGCTCGCTTCCTGCGGAATATGGCGCCCATGAGCTTTCAAACCCGGGCGGAAACTACAACGGCCACATTGATTTCCATCTATCCGATGGCTTGGTCGATGTGGTCGTTCTGTACTTGCCGCATAAGACTAATCCGGTGATCCGACTGGTCAGAATGGGCTCGCACGAGGAGCTGTTCCAGGGCCCGCAGGGCTGATCGCCTACTTATGACTCGTGGTGGTATGGGGATTGATTGGCAGCCGATTGACTAAACCGGTCCCTGTTCCACCGTAGCCGCTGGAGACGTCCCGTTCGTGGCTGCGACCTCCGGTTTTCCTCTTCGCTGGATTTCGCTCAAAAGCTCGGCTGCAACTTCGCTGCTTTTGAAACGGATACTGCAGTCCTCTTTCTTAGGAAAAGCCAGTAATGGAATAGCTCCGTACCAGACGGTTTCCTCGTCAATTACTGACGCGCACAGGTGCCCTTCGGCTTGAATGAAATAGTCGACGTTCATCTCGGAAAAAATCGCTTTCGCGTCATCGCGCGGTGCCGAGGCAATAGAAATCTCAAGGGCAATCCCACGGGCAGCGGCGTTTGTGAGCGCGGCAGCGAGCTTCGCGAGGTATGCGGCGGATGCGTAGGGCGCGGCAATAAAAATACTTTTCGATGCGCTCGCGATGTCATCCACTAAAGTCTCCACGGCCCTTGCCGACCTAACGAGGATGTTTCGCTCCGCCTGCCTGTTGTCGTTTGCTGCAAAGACTTCATACCCCAGCTTGGCATAGGTCTTGAGCCTCTTCTGGTACATGCGTGCGAGCATGGGTATCGACAAATCAACATAGTCGAATATCTCAACACGCTGTTTGCCCTCGTGACTTCTATGTAGCCTGCCTGCTCGCTGCGTTATACTGCCGTCCCAAGATATCGGTGTGGCAATGAGTAGCGTGTCAAGGTAAGACAAGTCGAAACCCTCACCCAGAAGGCTTTCGGTCGCGACGATGACTCGATGCTCATGCTCGAAGCTCGGAAGAGTGTTTAGTATTGCTTTTCTTTCTTTGGCGTCGATGTCTCCGGTTAAGAGAATAGGTTCGTGCCCGCGGCTTTGAAGTAGCCTGTATAGCTCTTCGGCATGCTTTTTCCTTTTGGATAGCACAAGCGGATGCCGGCCGTTCGATGCGGTCTCGAGGGCATCGTCGACAATGGCTTCGTTTCTCGTGGTGTGTGCACACAGAAGATCGAGAATTTGATTAAAGGATATCCCTGGTTCGTAGGTGGGTAATCGAACTCCGGTAAAACGCGGTCTGACAACGCGCTGAATCCCTTGTTGGATTGCTTGGGTTTTTGGATCGACGGCATAGCGAAGCGGGCCGCAGAGCATCGAAAGTGCTCGCGTGAGTCCGTCCGAGCGCTCGGGCGTCGCGGAAAGGCCATATACATAATTGGCTGGAGCGGACTTGAGGACAAGCTCAAGCTGTGGCGCGGCCGCATGGTGGCATTCGTCACAGATGATGAGGCCGTAATCACGAACGAGCTCCTTGACTATTGGTTCCCCGGTCTGGGGATCCTTGCCGGATAGCGACTGGAATGAAGCAACGTCGATGAGATGGCTTATGGCGGTCTTGCCTCCTCCGATTTGCCCAATAAGCGGAGGCTGCCTTTTGCTGATTCGTCCTTTTGGGGTTCGGACGGGCTCTCGGTTGTCCGTGATAGCGAGAAACCGTTCGAGCTGGGATTTCCATTGAGTAATGAGCGCAGTCTTGGGAACGATGACGAGCGTTGGAAGACCGATGGCAGCAATAAGATAGGCCCCAATGACGGTTTTTCCGAAACCCGTCGGTGCGGACATGATTCCGTCTTCATAGTCGAGCATCTGTTCAGCAGCAATTTGCTGTTCAGGGCGAAGAGCCCCCTTAAATGTCATCTCAATTGGATTACCCGACATTCGCTTGTTTGAATAGTGGACAGAGACGCCCGCTTCCCGAAGCAACCGTTCAAGTTGAGTCTCGCAGCCTCTGGGAATCGCAACACAGCCATCTCTCAGTTCGCTGAGGTCTATGTAGCGCGGTTTGCCGAATACTGATTGATGCATAGATTGCGCTCGGAAGAATTCCGGGTTGGCAAACGTCGCAAGCCTGCGGACTTCCATTTGAGCTGCTGGGCTCAGAGACTTTTCGGGAATGTAGAGCATATCGCCTTGCGTGACAGACAGCGATGATGGGAAGTCCCGCGACGTGAGCGGAAGCCGCTTTCGCGGCCTCTGGGAATGTGGCACAGCGGCGTTTGCCGCCGCTGTGCCATGAGGTCTATTATTAATGCTATCGATCAGACTGTGCACCGTCACGCGCGGGATTAACTGAATGTGCGAAAGGTAAAGCCATTGATCGGGAAAGGGCATAAATTGCTCGTCAATAAATACGCTGTTTCCTTTTCCCTGCGCTTTTCCTTGAAAAGGCAGTGCTATGAGATTTCCGAAGCCGCCCTCAGGAATGGTGGACTGCGCGGGCAGCATTCGGTCAAAAGCTTCAAACGTGATTGTCTTGTTAAGCGCCGCCGCTTCGGTGATAAGGCTGCTTCCAAATTCTCGTGCGATCTTTGCGCTGGTGAGCTCTAGGAAGAAAAACCAGACATGCGCGCCGTTACCTGATCTAGATCGCTCGACTGCAGCATCGATTCCATGGCTTTTTGCGACAAGCCGAATGGCGTTTGTAGCTTCTTTCCAATCGGCTCCGTCAAAATCGATGACCAGGACTTTTGTGTTGCCGTCTTTATCGAGAACATATTGACCTATGACGTCTCGGAGCCTGTCGTCACTGCCCTTGAAATGGGAGATAATCGCGGCATCGCTCAACTCGGGGAAGACGCGGTTGCCGCATTCAGCGCATTTGGCTCTCTGGCGATTTGCTTTGGGGCAAATGCCTGACTTCCACTCGTTTGCGCAGGCGGGCGTATAGCCGATTCCTCCGTCTTTTCTGCGGTATCCATGTGCGTAAACATCTTTGCGGCTAGTAAAGAGATTGCGAAAGAGCTCGAGTTTGTCGCGCGCTGGACTCGCGCTGGTGACGATGCCCGTGACCTGCGCGCGCTTGTCGAATAATTCGCCAGCTTTCTCCCATTCTTCGAGCGTTGCGTAACGGATGTCTGGTCCGTTGCTGCAGATGACGATTTGGTTGTGCGGCTCCGATACGTGAGCGACTGCTTCCTTGAATTGGAATACCGTGCCCCCGATGAGGGCGTATTGATACGCGACGGTGCTCATGTAAATGCCGTTCTGTCAGGGTTCATTAAAATGAGAGTACGTTATTTTGGTTTTTTTGGGCACCCGATTCTGATTTCGGTTCGGTGATAGTGGAGTGCGGTTCCGCGAGTGGTGTTCAGCTGGTGCCAAAATGAGCGGCCGCTGTTGCTGAATGGGTTTTGGCGGCTATGAGACGGGCTGGAGATCCTGGGAACTACCCCCGAATAGACCCAGTGGGCAAAAAATGGCAAATATGAGTACTGTTGTTGTGGCAGTATCATATCATCTGGAAAGTATTTAAGACCAATCGAGTGAAATCGAACATAACCAACCCTCTAAACATGGCGATTCGGGACTTTGCGGCACTCCAAATTGACGGTAGAAAGCAAATTCAGCCAGATTTCGCTGCGACTAAATTGGTAACAGTACTCATATTTGCCGTTTTTTGACCAAGGGGCATCGCAGGGGGATTGGATAAAGCGTCGATAGCCTTCGGAATCTCGATTAGGTAGTTGAGCGGCAATGAAGTTGCGACGTAATGGGAAGCGGTTCGCAGCTTTTCGGCCATAACGGCCCCTTTACCGCCGCCATTCCTAAAGAGAAGCCGGCGCGCCCTGAATTGGGCGTGCCGGCGTGATGGCTTTGCCGTGGATGGTGGTACCTCGGTTGTTCGACTGGCTTAGCATGTCCAGTCTTGCCAGGAGGCCTTTCTTAGCGTTTGGCGTTTGCCCAGATAAAACCTGCCAAAATAAACCTGTCCCTAATTGGCGGGTTGGTAGCGGGGGCAGTAGCTGATGGCGATGGCGTCGACGCCTACGTGGGTCGCGATGGTGCAGCCGATGGGGCCGGTGCCGGCATCGGCGTAGTCCTGGCCCGCGAGCGCCTGGTTGACGAGCTCTTGCTCCTCGGCGGCGCCGGTCGTGAGCACGCGCACGCTCGAACCCGGGTGTTCAGCCAAAAATGCGAGGCAGTCGGCCATGGTGTTGGCGACGATGCGCTTGGCGCCGCGGCCCTTCTTGATGGCCTTGATCTCGCCCGACTGCCACTCCGGCGAAACGGCCAGGCGAATGTTGAGCATTTGCGTGAGCTGGCCAGCGAGCTTGGGCGCGCGGCCGTTCTTGACCAGGTTTTCGAGCGTGCGCGGAATCAGCAGCAGATGGGCGTCGGGCAGCGTCGAGCGGATCTGAGCCTCGGTCTCGTCCAGGCTGCGGCCGTCCTCGCGCATGGCGAGCGCGTACTCCACCAGCAGGCCCTCGGCACCCGAGCCGGTGCGCGAATCAACGCAGCGCACGTCGAGCTCGTGGGTCTCAGCCACCAGGCATGCGTTGGAATAGCAGGCAGACCACTCGCTGCACAGCGAGATAAAGATGGCGCTGTCGTGGCCGTCGGCGCGTACGCGATCGAAGAGCTCCTTGAACTCACCGGCGCTCGGCTGCGAGGTGTGCGGTAGCTGCTCGGAGCTTGCCATGCGGGCGACGTACTCCTCGGCGGTGATCTGTACCTGGTCGAGCAGGTCCTCGCCTTCGATAATCACATGCAGCGGAATCACGTAAATACCGAGCTCTTGGGCTCGGGTGGGGGAGATGTCCGACGTGGAGTCGGTTATGATGGCAAAAGACATAATTGCACCTTTCGATGGGGCGCCACGGCGCCGCCGATTGAGAGCAAAGTGCGTCAAGTATAGTGGAGTTGTTCCACATTACCAGCTTTAATTGTTGAATAGTCAACAGTTTGAAGTGTCGGTGTGGAAATCGTCAACTGGGGAAGAAGGATATCGATGACGGCATTACAGCTATGCGAGCGGCCGATTGTGCTGTTTGATTTTGACGGCACGGTGGCCGATACGGGCCGGGCGGTGATGGCCTCGACGCGCAAGACGCTTGTCGCGCGCGGGTTTTCGGAAGCGCAGATGGGTGACCTGCGCCGCATGATCGGGCCGCCCCTGTGGAAGAGCTTCCACGACTTTTACGGCTTTTCCCGCGAGGAGTCGCTTGTGGTGGCCGATGAGTACCGCGCCTTTTTTGATGAGCTAGGACCGGAGGAGTATCCCGTGTTTGACGGAATCTCCGAGTTACTCGACGGCCTTGCCGCGCAAGGGCATCGCGTGGCGATCGCGACGTCGCGCATGGAGGCAAAGTGCATCGACATGGTGCGTGAGCTGGGGCTTTGCCAGTTCGAAGCCGTGGTTGGCATGAATCCGCCGCAGGGGCGCGAGACTAAGGCCGATTCGGTCCGCGATGCGCTGGCGGCGCTCGGTGCAACGGCCGACGATGCCGTGATGATCGGCGATCGCTTTAACGATGTGGAGGGCGCGCACGCAATGGGCGTGCCGTGTATCGGCATCTATTCGGGCGCGGCGGCGCCGGGGGAGCACGAGGCCGCGGGCGCCGATGCGGTGGTGCACTCGGTGGCCGAGCTTGCTAAACTTTTCGCTGTATAAGTATGCGATGTGAGGGGCGGGCACACTCGCCGCTCATTGGCAAGGAGGTAGTCTATGAATCAGGTGGAGCAGAGTGTCGCTGAGTATGTCGACGAGGTCTGGGAGGATGTCGTCGCCGATATCGAGCAGCTGGTGAGTTATCCGTCCGTGGCAGTTTCTGCCGATGCGGAGCCCGACGCGCCGTTTGGCCGCCCGGTCCGTGACGCGCTCGATTGCGCGCTCGGCATCGCGCAGAAGCTCGGCTACCAGACGAGCGATGACGAGGGCTATGTGGGCATTGCCGATATCCCTGGCCGCGGCGACAAGCAGCTCGCGACCATCTGCCACGTGGACGTGGTGCCCGCCGGGCCCGGTTGGAACACCGACCCGTTTGCGATGGAGCGTCGCGAGGGCTGGCTGCTCGGCCGCGGCGTGATCGACGACAAGGGCCCGGCGGTGCTGTCGCTCTACGCCGGCGCCTATCTGCTCAAGCGCGGCATTACCCCGCGCTATACCTTCCGCGCGCTGCTGGGCTGCGATGAGGAGGTAGGCATGTCCGACGTTCACCATTATCTGGAGAACTACGCGAACCCCGACTTTCTGTTTACGCCCGATGCTGAGTTCCCGGTTTGCAACGCCGAGAAGGGCCAGTTTGAGGCGACATTCGTGAGCCCTAGGATCGATGGCGGGCGCGTCGTGTCGTGGAGCGGCGCCGAGGCGACCAACGCGATCCCATCGCAGTCCATTTGCGAGCTTGCGATTGCCGTCGATGAACTGCCGGCGCCGATCGAGAACGCCGACCGCCTGGAGATCACGGCGCTCGGCAATGGTCATGCCCAGATTTTCGCGCACGGTATCGGTGGCCATGCTTCGATGCCCGAGGGGACGATCAACGCCGTCGGCCTGATCGTGACGTACCTGCGCGAGGTCGAGGACGCGTTTGGCGCCCGTGGCGAGTGCCTGCTGACGCCTGCCGAGCACGAGTTCGTCAAGTTCTTGGCCTTTGTGCACGCGGACGCCTATGGTCGCGGCCTGGGAATCGATGCGACGAGCGCGGCGTTTGGCCCGCTCACGTGCAACCCCGGCGTCATCCGCGTGGTGGATGGCCACATTGAGCAGGTCATCGACGTACGTTTCCCCGACAGTACGAGCGTCGATACCATGTGCGAGCAGCTCGAGCCGCTCGTGGGCCGCTTTGGTGTGACGTATCGCGTGGGTCGCGCCAAGGTGCCGTTCTCAGTTTCGGCCGACGACCCGGCCGTGAAGGCGCTGATTGACACCTATAACGAGTTTACGGGTAAGCATGCCGAGCCCTTCGCCATGGGCGGTGGCACGTACGCACGCAACTTTGCCCGCGCCGTGTCGTTTGGCCCCGAGGAGACCGGCCTTGAGCTGCCCACGTGGGGCGGCCAGATGCACGGCCCCAACGAGTGTGCCAACGAGGACCAGCTTAAACAGGCGCTCAAGATCTATATTGTTGCGATCCTCCGTTTGAATGAATTAGAGCTTTAAGGTTTCGCGGTTTCCCAATCCAAGTTGCGGTGGAATAGTTCCTAGAATGGGCCATTTGATGGCCAAGCAGGAACTATTTCACCGCAACTTTGTTTTTATTGGTGTAAAAGGTGCGCCATGTTCGGCGCTGGATTGTTATCCGTTTGTAAAGGCTGGGTAGAGCTTGCGGTAAGGGTCTATCAAATACCCGTAAGAAACCGCAGTTGGCGCGGGCGCTGCCCGATCGGGGCCGTATCGTCCCTAACAGCAAAGCGGGCAGGGCGCCCGCGAGTCGCATGTACGAAAGGAAGATTATGCTCGATCAGGCTTATTCTCGTCGTCAGTTCCTCGGCCTCGCTGGTGGTCTTGCCAGCATCGTTGGTCTCGGTCTCGTTGGTTGCGGCGGCTCCGGCGCATCCGACGCCGCCGACAAGGGTAGCGCCGCTGCTGCCAAGTCCGTCTCCGGCGAGGTGACCTACGACGGTGCCTCCTCGTTCCAGGCTCTCGTCGAGGCCGCCGCCGAGAAGTTCATGGATGCCAACCCCGACGTCTCCATCTCCGGCTCGGGCAACGGTTCGGGCAAGGGCCTGACCGCTGTTGCCGCCGGCACCGTCACCATCGGTAACTCCGACGTCTTCGCCGAGAGCAAGCTCGAGGCCGATCAGGTCAAGAACCTCGTCGACCACGAGGTCGCCGTCGTGGGCATGGGCCCCGTCGTCTCCAAGAACGTCAAGGTCGACGACCTGTCCCTCGAGCAGCTCAAGGGCATCTTCTCCGGCCAGATCACCAACTGGAAGGAGGTCGGCGGCGACGACGCCGCCATCGTCGTCCTCAACCGCAAGGCCGGCTCCGGCACCCGCGCCACCTTCGAGGCTGCCGTCTTTGGCGACGAGGCTGTCGACTTTAAGGGCGACGCCGAGCTCGATAAGTCCGGCGACGTCCAGACTCAGATCGCCAGCACCGACAACGCCATCTCCTACCTCGACTTCTCGCACTTCGATGACTCCAAGTTCAACGCCGTCAAGGTCGAGGGCGTCGAGCCCAAGAGCAAGAACGTCACCGACAACTCCTTCAAGATTTGGGCTACCGAGCACATGTACTGCTCTAAGGACGCCGACGAGGCTACCAAGGCCTTCCTGGAGTTCATGCTCTCCGACGACGTCCAGGGCAAGCTCGTCGAGGAGCAGGGCTTCATCCCCGTCTCTGCCATGAAGGTCGTCAAGGACGCCAGCGGCAAGGTCTCCGCTAAATAAGTAATCGCCCTCGGAAAGGTTTGCAATGGCAAAACAGCTGCCAAAGCGCGACCTTGAGAACGTGGGCCTAGGCGTCACGGGCGCGTGCGTAGCGCTCGTGACGCTTGTCGTTGCCGCGCTCATTTTTATGGTCGCCCAAAAGGGCCTCTCGGCTTTTGTCAAGGACGGCGTCTCGGTCATCGAGTTTTTTACCGGCACCAAGTGGGACCTGGCCAACACGGCTGATAACGGCCTGCCTTATACCGGCGCCCTGCCCCTGATCATCACCTCGTTTTCGGTCATGGTGCTCTCTACGCTCATCGCGCTGCCCATCGCCATCGGCTCTGCCATCTTTGCGGTCGAGATCCAGCCCAAATTTGGTTCCAAGATCTTTCAGCCGCTTATTGAGCTTTTGACCGGTATTCCCTCGGTCGTCTTTGGCCTGATCGGTTTCCACGTGGTCGTCGGCCTTATGAAGAGCGTTTTCCGCGTGAGCACGGGCCTGGGCATCCTGCCCGGCGCCATCGTGCTGGCCGTTATGATCCTGCCGACGATGACCACACTTTCTGTCGACGGCCTGCGCGCCGTGCCCGATAGCTACCGTCAGGGTTCGCTCGCGCTGGGCTACACTCGCTGGCAGACCATCTGGCACGTGGTACTCAAGTCCGCCATGCCGTCGCTCATGACCGCAGTCATCCTTGGCATGACCCGCGCCTTTGGCGAGACGCTCGCCGTGCGCATGGTCATCGGCGGTATCGAGGCCATGCCGACGTCGCTACTGTCGCCGGCGTCCACCATCACCACCACGCTCACCACGTCCATGGCGGTCTATGCCGAGGGCTCGGCCCAGGACGACGTCCTGTGGGCGCTCGGTCTGCTGCTGATGGGCATGAGCCTCATCTTCATCCTGATCATCCATCTCATTGGCCGCAAGGGGGCGAAGGCTCGTGGCTAGCACGCGCATCCACATCGACGAGGCGAGACTCGGGCGTGTCCAAAAGCAGGACCGCATCGCCACGGGCGTGCTGACGGCGATCGTTGCCATCGTCATGCTCATCGTCGTTTCCATGGTGGCCTATATCCTGTTCGAGGGCATCTCGACACTGTTTAAGCCGGGCTTCCTCACGGAGCCGTCGCGCGCCAACGGCACCCAGGGTGGCGTGCTCTATCAACTGTTCGACTCGTTCTACCTGCTGCTAATCACCCTGGTCATCTCGGTGCCCATCAGCCTGGGCGGCGCGGTCTTCCTGGTTGAGTACGCACCCGACGGACCCGTCCGCGACATTGCCTCCACCGCCATCGAGACGCTGTCTTCGCTGCCTTCCATCGTCGTCGGCATGTTCGGCTTTCTAGTGTTCTCGGTGCAGCTGGGCTGGAAGTACTCCATCATCTCCGGCGCCGTTGCGCTCACCATGTTCAACATCCCCATCTTGGTGCGCGTGATTCAGCAGGCGCTCGAGGACGTGCCGCAGGCCCAGCGCGATGCGTGCCTGGCCATGGGTCTCACCCGCTGGGAGGCAACGCTGCACATCTTGATTCCCGAGGCCATGCCCGCCATCGTGACCGGCATCGTGCTTTCGGCCGGCCGTGTCTTTGGCGAGGCCGCAGCATTGCTCTTTACCTCGGGCATGAGCTCGCCAGTTCGCCTGAATTTCTTGAGCTTTAACCTGTCGAGCCCCACTTGCGCCTGGAACGTGTTTCGCCCCGGTGAGTCGCTCGCCGTGCATATCTACAAGATTTACGGCGAGGGCAGCCCCGAGGCCCAGCAGATCGTTTGGGGCACCGCCGCACTGCTGATGGTCTGCGTGCTGCTGTTTAACGTAATCGCCCGCATCGTGGGCAAGCAACTGGCGAGGAAGATGACGGCCGAATGAGCGAGATGAATGCAACGCCCGCAACCGAGGCGGCCACGTCCGAGACCCAGGACTTTCTGTCGAGTGTGGGGGAGAGCGAAAAGCGCGTTCGCGTGAGCGGCAAGGCCGTGAGCGACGAGGTCGTGATCTCCACCAAGGACGTCAACGTGTACTATGGCGACCACCATGCGCTGCACAATACGTCGCTCGACTTCCACAAGGGTGAGATCACGGCGCTCATCGGGCCTTCGGGCTGCGGCAAGTCGACCTTCTTGCGAAGCCTCAACCTGATGAATCGCGAAATTCGCGGTTGTCGCGTGGAGGGTGAGATCAACTACCGCGGGCGCAACGTGAACACCAAGACCGAGAACACGTACGAGCTGCGCCGTTCCATTGGCATGGTGTTCCAGCAGCCCAACCCGTTCCGCAAGTCCATTCGCGACAACATCACGTTTGCGCCTAAGCGCCACGGCATCACCGACCGTGACGAGCTCGATCGCATGGTCGAGGAGAGTCTGCGCGGCGCGGCGCTGTGGGACGAGGTCAAGGACAAGCTCGACAAGAGCGCCTATGCGCTTTCAGGCGGTCAGCAGCAGCGCCTGTGCATCGCACGCACGCTGGCGCTTAACCCCGACGTGATTCTGTTCGACGAGCCCTGCTCGGCGCTCGACCCCATCTCGACGCTGGCGATCGAGGACCTTATGTCGTCGATTGTGGCCGAGCGCGCCATCGTCATCGTGACGCACAACATGGAACAGGCGTCGCGCGTGTCCAACCGCACGGCGTTCTTCTACATGGGCGATATGGTCGAGTACGACGAGACTGACGAGATTTTCCAACGGCCCAAGGATCAGCGGCTGAATGATTACCTCACCGGCATGTTCTCCTAGTCCGGGACATGCTTGAGGCCCGTGGCGGCCACGGTCGCCACGGGACTGATTGGAGAGGCGGGTCATCTCTTGCGGGAGATGGCCCGCCTTTTTGTGCCGTGTGCGGCCGTCGACCTGCCAAAAAGGGACAGGTTTATTTTGGCAGGTTTAACGTTTTACCATAGTACGCACTTGGGTGTTCCGGCGTTTGACCAGATAAAACCTGCCAAAATAAACCTGTCCCTTTTTGGTAGGTTTTCGGGTGGGGCTCGCTGCTATCATGGACAACGTTGAATTTCTACGAAGGAGCAGGGCATATGGCGATTCTTTTGGGATGCGATTCCGTCAGCCTAGAGTTTCCCACCAAGCATATTTTCGATAGCGTAACGCTCGGCGTGGCCGAGGGCGACCGTATTGGCATCGTCGGTAAAAACGGCGACGGCAAGTCGACGCTGCTGAGTGTACTCGCAGGCACGCTGGAGCCCGACGACGGCCGCGTGACGCATCGCCGCGGCACCACGATCGGCCTGCTCGGCCAAAAGGATAACCTGGTCGATACCGACACCGTGCATCATGCCGTCGTCGGTGACACGCCCGAGTACGAGTGGGCCTCGAGCCCGCGTACGCGCCAGATTCTGGCCGGCCTCATGAGCGATGTGCCCTGGGAGGGCACGGTGGGCGAGCTTTCGGGTGGCCAGCGCCGCCGCGTGGACCTCGCGCGCCTGCTGATCGGTGACTACGACGTGCTCATGCTCGACGAGCCCACCAACCACCTGGACATGCGCACCATCAACTGGCTCGCGCGTCACTTAAAGGCCCGTTGGCAGCGCGGTCAGGGCGCCATGCTCGTGGTCACGCACGATCGCTGGTTCTTGGACGAGGTCTGCACCAGCATGTGGGAGGTCCACGACGGCCAGGTCGATCCCTTCGAGGGCGGCTACTCGGCCTACATCCTGCAGCGCGTGGAGCGCGACCGTATGGCCGCCGTTACCGAGGAGCGCCGTCGCAACATGGCGCGCAAGGAGCTCGCGTGGCTGAGCCGTGGCGCCCAGGCCCGTTCCACCAAGCCCAAGTTTCGCGTGGATGCCGCCCGCGAGCTGATCGCCGACGTGCCGCCCGTGCGCGACGAGCTGGAGCTCAAGCGCCTCGCCGTGAGCCGCCTGGGCAAGCAGGTCATCGACGTGATTGACGTTGACGCCGGCTATGCGGATGCCAGCGGCGCGCCCAAGCAGGTGCTGACTGATGTGACCTGGCTCATTGGTGCGGGCGATCGCTACGGTCTTTTGGGCGAGAACGGCGCTGGCAAGTCCACACTGCTCGATGTGATCAGGGGCAAGATTGAGCCCCTGTCTGGCCGCGTGAAGATCGGCCAGACAGTGCGTTTTGGCGTGCTATCGCAGCAGCTCGAGGAGCTCGAGCCCTACATGGGCGACACGATCCGCGAGGTGCTGAGCAACTATAAGAAGTATTACGTCATCGACGGCAAGGAGACCTCGCCCGAGAAGCTTTGCGAGCGCCTGGGCTTTACGACGCAGCAGCTCTGGAGCCGCATCGGCGACCTTTCGGGCGGCCAGCGCCGTCGCCTGTCGCTGCTGCTGACGATCCTGGACGAGCCTAACGTGCTTATTCTGGACGAGCCGGGCAACGACCTGGATACTGACATGCTGGCGATTGTCGAGGACCTGCTCGACGGCTGGCCGGGCACGCTGATCCTGGTGACGCACGACCGTTTCCTTATGGAGCGCGTGACCGACCAGCAGTGGGCACTGCTTGACGGTCATCTGACGCATATGCCCGGCGGCGTCGACCAGTACCTGCGCCTGTGCAACGCCACGGCCGAGGGCGAGCCCGTGGGCGCGCCGAGCGCTAAGACCGGCACGTTCGAAACCGGCGCCGCAGCGGTTGCGGCCGAAAAGCCCAAGACGAGCGGGCAGCCCAACGGTCTTTCCAACGCCGAGCGCCAGAAGCTCCGCCGCGAGGTGAGCTCGCTCGAGCGCAAGATGGAGACGCAGCGCGCTCGCGTGGAGGAGGCCGAGGCCGCGATGGCTCAGGTCGATCCCACCAACTACACGGCACTGGGCGAGCAGCAGGCAAAGATCGACGAGGCTCACGCCGCCATGGATGAGCTGGAGATGGCGTGGCTCGAGGTGAGCGAAAAGCTCGAGGGCGAGGAGTAGACGAGGATGATCAAGGCCGCGTTTTTCGATATCGACGGCACGCTGCTGAGCTTTAAGACCCACCGGATTCCGGCGTCGGCGCAGCAGGTACTCGACAGCTTTCACGAGCAGGGGATTGCGTGCGTGATCGCCACGGGCCGTCCGACCTACCAGATGCCGGATTGGCTGTTCGACCTGGGCTGGGATGCGTACATTACGCTCTCGGGCCAGCACTGCTTTGATGCCGGGGGCGTCTACCGTAGCTGCCCGATTGATCCGGCCGACGTTGCGGTGATTGTGGACCAGGTGGCACAGGGACGCTACGACTCGCTGTGCATGCAGGGCGAGAACTCGTTTGTGAACCGCCTGTCCGAGCGCGTGGTGACGGCCGGCAACAACGCGGGAATCGTCTACCACGAGGAGCCGTTTGATCACGCTTTTGACGCGCCGGTCTACCAGTTCTGCGCCTTTGTGGATCCGGCCGACGAGCATATCGTGACCGATGCCGTGTCGCATTCGCTCACCACGCGTTGGTGCGGTCTGTTCTGCGACATTATTCCGGCCAACGGCGGCAAGGACCTGGGCGTGGCGGCGACGCTGGAGCGCCTGGGCATCGACGCGAGCGAAGCGATTGCCTTTGGCGACGGCGAGAACGACTTGTCAATGTTCTCGGCCGTGGGCACAAGTGTGGCCATGGGCAACGCGCAGGAGACCGTGAAGGCCGCAGCGACCTACGTTACGACCGCTGTGGACGACGACGGTATCTACAACGCCGCCAAGCACTTTGGCCTGCTATAGCTGCGGCTCGGCACTTGGGGACCTTCCTTTTCTGTCGGCAGCTGGGGACACTCCTTGCGAGCGTGTCACCGCCCCGCTCCTGTGCTGCACATTTTGTGAAACGCGGTTAACTTTTTAAACAACGTAGTAAGACATGGGCAACTTTTGCGGTAAAGTAAATAAAGTAAAAGTATCCAAAGGCTAACTAGAAGCCATCGCGAAAGGCGGCCCATGGCCCTGCGTGAATCCGGAGAAGACTATCTCGAATCGATCTACGTTCTGTCGCAGCGCCAAGGCACGGTGCGCTCAATTGACGTCGCCGAATACCTGGGCGTGACCAAGGCGAGCGTCTCTAAAGCCATGGCGACCTTGGAGAGCAACGGCTACGTGGAGATGGGTAAACGCGATGTGCATCTGACGGAACGCGGTCTTGAGGTCGCCCGTCAAATGTGGGAGCGCCATTGCTTTTTTGTGGGGCTGCTCGAGGAAGCTGGTGTTTCGGCGGATGTCGCCTCGCAAGAGGGCTGCCACATGGAGCACTGCCTGAGCGAGGAGAGCTTCGAAAAGCTGAGGGCGATGCTGGGACGGGAGAGCAATCGGGACGAATAGCCCCACCAACTAAGTCCAACTCAGACAAGGAACCCCGCCAGCAAGCGATGCCCAAGAACCAACAGCGATGTTACCGCAGGCCGGGACCGGGCTTGGTTTTGAAAACATTCCGCAGACCAGAAGTGTCCCCGTTCGTAGCTCCGAAGGAGCAGAACGGGGACACTTCATTGGTCGAGGACGTTTTCAAAACCAAGCCCGGTCCCGGCCGGACAATCCACGAACGCTACAGGTTCTTGATCCCCATCGCGCGCATGGCGTTCAGGATGGCGATGATCGCCACGCCCACATCGCCAAAGACGGCAAGCCACATGTTGGCGATGCCGAGCGCCGCAAGTACCAAAATCAGCAGCTTAATACCCAGCGCAAAGATGATGTTCTGCCAAACAATCGACATGGTCTTGCGCGCCACGCGAATAGCGCGGGCGATGTTGGATGGCTTGTCATCCATGAGCACGACGTCGGCGGCCTCGATCGCGGCGTCGGACCCCATGGCGCCCATGGCAATGCCCACATCGGCACGGGTGAGCACGGGCGCATCGTTGATGCCGTCGCCGACAAAGGCGAGCTTGCCCTTGCCGCTTTCGGCCGCGAGCAGCGCTTCAACACGCTCGACCTTATCGCCCGGCAGCAGCTGCGCGTGGAACTCGTCGAGGCGGAGCTGCTTGGCCACTGCAGCAGCCACTTCCTCGCGGTCGCCCGTGAGCATAACGGTGCGCTTGACGCCGGCGGCGTGCAGGTCGCGGATCGTCTGCTCGGCATCGGCCTTAACGGTGTCTGCAATCACGATGTGGCCGGCGTACACGCCGTCAACGAGCACATGCAGAATCGTTCCGACGACCTCGCAGTCGGGCGCTTCGACTCCGGCCGCGGCGAGCATCTTTGCGTTGCCAACGACGACGTGCTTGCCGTCGATGGTTGCCGTCACGCCGTGGCCCGCATCGTTGGCGGAGTCGCTTACGCGCTTGGGGTCGACCTCGCCCTGGTAGGCGACGCGCACGGACTGCGCGATGGGGTGATCGGAGAACGACTCCGCAAGGGCTGCGACCTCGAGCAGCGACTGCTCGGTATAGCCAGCCTCGGGGTGCACCGCGACCACCGAGAACGTGCCGTTGGTGAGGGTGCCCGTCTTGTCAAAGACGACGGTGTCAACGTCGGCGAGCGTTTCGAGGTAGTTAGAACCCTTGATGAGAACGCCCAGCTTGGAGGCACCGCCGATGCCGCCAAAGAAGCTCAGCGGCACGCTGATCACGAGCGCGCACGGGCAGCTGACGACCAGGAAGGTCAGACCGCGCAGAATCCAGTCGGACCAGGCGCCGGTGATCAGGCCGCCGCCAAGCGCGAGCACCGCGGCCGCGCCGGTGACGGCGGGCGTGTAGACGCGGGCAAAGCGCGTGATGAAGTTCTCGGTATGCGCCTTCTTCTCGCTGGCATTCTCCACGAGCTCCAGGACGCGCGCGACGGTGGACTCGCCAAACGGCCTGGTGGTGCGCACGTGGATGAGGCCCGTCATGTTGATGCAGCCGCTGATGATATCGTCGCCGGACTTGGCGGGGCGGGGGACTGACTCGCCCGTGAGCGCGGCGGTATCGAGCTGGGTTTCGCCCTCGACGATGACGCCGTCGATGGGCACGCGCTCGCCGGGCTTGACCACGATCACGGTGCCGACGGCGATGTCATCGGGAAAGACCTGTTCGAGTGTGCCGTCGGCTAGCTCGACGTTGGCGTAGTCGGGCGCGATGTCCATCATGGCACTGATCGACTTACGGCTCTTGCCCACGGCGTATGCCTGGAACAGCTCGCCGACCTGGTAGAACAGCATGACGGCGGCGCCTTCGGCCATGTGCGGGTCGGTATCGGGGAAGAGCACCATGGTAAACGCGCCGATAGTCGCGACGGCCATGAGGAAGCTCTCGTCGAAGGCCTTGCCGCGGCGGATGTTATTGAATGCCTTTTGCAGCACGTCGTAGCCGGCAATCAAAAACGGCACGAGGAACAGCACGAAGCTGGCGTAGATGTCGCCCGGGGTGCCGAATGCGGCGGCGAGGATGCCGAGCTCGTCGAGGGCGTACACCACGGCAAAAATGCCCAGCGCTACCAGGATGCGGTTGCGCTTATGCTCGAGTGACTCTTTTTTCTTGCGCTTCTTCTTTTTCTTCTTGGGGTCGGCGGTGGCCATGACTCGTATCCTCCCATTTGAATGTATGAACACTCGCTCATATAATTTCGCGAGCAAAGGCCGCGGCAAGCGCGGCCTTGCAGTTTGGCGTAAACCTTAACTAGAGAATGATCTCGCAGTCCGGCTCGGCGTCGGCCGTAAACCCTACAACGCGGTTGAGCACCTCGTCGAACTCGGCGTCATCGGCCTCGAGCGTCAACTTCTGGGTCATATAGTTGACGGACACGGATTTGACGCCCTCGAGTTTGGCCAGCTCGTCCTGAAGCTCGCGCGCACAGTTGGCGCAGTCGATCTCGTCGAGCTTGAATTGCTTTTTCATGGTGGGTTCCTTTCCCTGTGTTGGCGACCTGGGTGCCGGCCGCGTTGATACCGTGGTTGGTTGCTATTCGCAGATATGGCTCATGCCCTGGTTGAGCATGGTGTAGACGTGATCGTCGGCAAGTGAGTAGAGGATGTTGCGGCCGTCTCGGCGGAACTTGACCAGGTGCGACTGCTTAAGCGTGCGCAGCTGGTGCGATACTGCCGACTGCGAGGTTGCGGTCGCCTCGGCGATGTCGGCCACGCAGAGCTCGCGGCCCATGAGGGCATAGAGAATCTTGATGCGCGTGGTGTCGCTGAAGACCTTGAACAGGTCGGCGAGGTCGTAGAGAAGTTCCTCGTCGGGAAGGTCCTCGGGCGAGCAGGTGGTGGGGATCACGGGCTCGGTGGCCTCGATGTCGGGCTTCGTTTCATCAACGCGGATGCTCATTGCAATATCCTTTCATATGAACATGCGCTCATATAACTTGCTTCCGATTATATGAGCGCATGTTCATATGTCAATATAATTGGCGATAATTTCGATGACTGCTTGCCGCCTCTGCGATTTTCTGTGGGTTGGGATGTATCGACGCAATGCTCGCCAACATATTTCGAGATGTTCGGCCAACATGCTAAGAAAGCTGCCTCGAGAAGCATTAGAACTGTTCATATTTGTACTTTATCTTGTTAAATACCGTGTGAATCAGTTCTTTCTCTACGGGAGTTCCTGCAGAATCAGTTTTATCTATAGTTATATTGAGCATTGCTGCAGCCAATCAGGCACATTGGTGGCCGAATAAGTCGAAAAATGTAGGTGGACATCCGCAGAGACCGCCTTTAGAAGAGCGAATTCTCAATTAGATCGATTATCGTGTCGTCTTCCGTGCGGTTTTCATCGATTTTTGCGGACATGTTGCATTCCCAAGGCCCATTGATTTCTTCAGCAAGTGCCCCGACGTGTTGCATATCGTCGGGTTCGGGCACATCGTTGATGCTCGGGTCATCAGCTTGCGGATATTGGCTTGCAATTTCGCGCTTGGTGGCCTCTTCTTCTTTGAGTGCCTCCAGGACGCGGCGACCGTATTCGAAGTAGCGCCGCAAGACAAATTGACGAAGAGTTTCTTGCAGGATGGCGAAGTTATCCGGGAGTCGACCGGGCCAGATCTTCTCGCGAATGCGAATCGCTTCCATGACCCGTCTAAAAGCGGACTGCTTGAAAAACGAATGACGACTAACTGTGATAACGGCATATCCCATGTTTCGCAGCGTGTTTCGGCGCTCCTCGTCAATTGATTGCTGCTCGGGTTCGTCGTGGTAAAAGCCGTTGTATTCGATATCGGTCATCGAATTTTCGAGCAGCGCGTCGAGGTAGAAAACCGTCCGTCGCGTTAGGGCGGCGTATCTTTTGGGGACTGGGATCGGATAATCCGTTTTGATAGCGCGTATGGCTAAGCCACCCATTGACTTGGGCATTGTCAGCATCATGACAAACGCCGTTTCGAGTGGGGAGCGACAGCCTTCGCGTACATAAGAAAGTGCCTTAAGAGCTTTATTGGATCCATGATACCCCGATGCCTTTGAAAAGAAGGCTCTGAGCTCTTCAATGCTGGTTAGAGCTGGGCGCTCACGATATTGAGTTTCGTCGGACGTTTCAAGCGCGTAGGAGCCGCAGATTTCAAAGTAATACTCAACGAGCTCCGAAAGGTTGAGGTCGGCTGTTGCTTCTAACGCACACAGCTTGATATCGACGATGTAGACGTTCGGCTCGAGTTCTAGGTAGCTTCCTGCATCAAACATATAATGCGTACAATGGCAGATGCAGCCCTTGCGGTGCCTTTTGGCATTATTGGAAAACGTCAGCACATGGATGCATTCAGAATCGACATTCTTTCTGTTGAGCCATGCTCGTGCCTTTTCCAAGTCGGACGTGGTCGGCGCAGAGCCCCTGATCTTTTCCATGGGTATGGGATCGATCGCGTAGCTTGCGAGCGAGTTGGCTGTTTGGTATACAGCGCGTGCCGTGGTATGTGACAGAACGATTCCCATACGCGCATGATGACATAGTGGACGCCACATACGCTCGAAACTTCGGGCAACGGTATTGGGGCGCGGCTTATCTTCTGCGAACGGTGGGGGGCTTTTGAGCTGTCGTATCAAGGGAGCAACTTCGGCCGGGGAGGTTTCTGCCAGTTGGGCCTTTTTTGGTGAACTTTAGTTGCGAATTCGTAGCTTCTAGGCGTTTTTGCCGACCGCCCAGATGCCTCACCAACATAATTTGAGTTATTCGGCCTTATCCTATGCGAATGGTGCGATCGCAAACGTCCTATTCGAATTGATTCAGGTAGATTAATGGGGCTTGGTTGCGATATTAAGGCGACTACAGCGCTCGATTGCGGTTCAAAGGGCCTTGACTAGTGGTTCAGCTGGCCGAACAACTCGAAAAATGTAGGTGGGCCAACCAGTCGGCTGTGTGAAGTACGCGTATTCGCTCGTTTTGATGAAAACTGGGGCGCAGCCATAAGGCTGCGCCCCAGTTTACTGCGTGCTGGTGCGCCCAGACGGATTGCGCTGTGCCTGGCATGCGCTCCCGCAGATGGATCGGTTATTTCGCGAACAGGTTCTTGAGGTTGAACTCGGCCTGGACGGTGCGGAGCATGAGATCGGTGTCGTCGAGGCCCAGGTGCTGCTCGTTGGCATCGGCGGCGAGGGTGCCACGGCGTCGCGCCCAGTTCTCGAGCGCGGCGGGCGCGGACTCGCGGGGGAGCGAGCGCACGTCGGCGTCCAGGCTGCGGCAGATTTGGCGCGAGTCGATGACGATGATCTTGCCTGCGCGGCGTGCCTCGGCGTAACCGTCCAGATGAATTTTGAACCAGCTGTCCTCGAAGGCGGCATTATGTGCCATATAGGGATACTTCTTCATGAGCTTGAGCAGCTGCTTCTGCAGCTCCTTGTTCTCGCGGAACGGCTTTTTGCCGTCGATGTCGTCCCAGGTAATGTGATGGATGTTCGATAGCGGCACATCCTCGCCACGGTAGATGTCGGGCAGGCCGCAGTAGTGTGCCTCGGCGTCATGCGGCACGGCGTCGCTGGTGAGATCCATGATCTCCCAGCCCACGTTGATGATGTAGCCGCGTTCGGGCGCGCGACCGGTGGTCTCGATGTCGATGCCCAGCACCGTGCCTTGGATGGGCTTGCGGGCATAGGCCACGCCGAGTGCGTCGCGGTCACCGCGGATCTCGCGCATAACGGACGCGGCGGTACGCTTTTGCATCTTACCGATGGCCGCGCAGGTGTCGGCGTCGGACAGGCCGCGCGAGAGCGTCGCGGGCGTCACGTTGCGCAGGCGCGCCTCGCCAATCTGGTCACACAGGTCGCGGTTACGGTCGGCCAGGTCGCGCACAGTGGCAAAGTCGAAGCCTGGGTCGCCTTCGGCGGTAAAGTACTCGGTCTCGAGCACCTTGAGGGCCTCCTCGCCCTTCTGGCGCTCGGACTCCATGGCGCCGTGGTCGCCGTAGATAAACATGGGGATAAACGGCTGACGCTCGTATTCGAGTGCTTGCGAAACATTCATATGCTGCTCCTTTGACGGGCCGCGTCGCGCGGCTCGGGGTTACTGAGTTGTGGCGAGATGATAGTTTACCATGTGCAACTAATGGCACCGCGCCCGGGACAACTACAATACCCTAGTTGACCGCTAGGACTTTTACAATGCTGCCGAAAGACACGAAAGGTTCCATCTGTCATGGATTTATTGATTGATATTCTGCTCGACGCCGGCAAGGACACGCTGTCGCTGGTGCCGTTTTTGTTGGTGACGTATCTTGCCCTCGAGACACTTGAGCATGTTGCGGGCGACCGCGTCAACGGCGCTATCAAGCGCGCCGGCGCCGCGGGTCCGGTTGTCGGTTCGTTGTTGGGCATGGTGCCGCAGTGCGGGTTTTCGGCCATGGCGGCGACGCTGTACGCCGGCCGCGTCGTGACGCTGGGCACGCTGGTCGCGGTTTTCCTCTCGACCTCAGACGAGATGCTGCCGCTGTTGCTTGCCGAGCAGGTTCCCGTGCAGACCATGGCGATGCTTTTGGCTTCGAAGGCGCTGATCGCGCTGGTCACGGGCTTTATCGTGGACGCCGCCGTTCGCTGGTTGCGCCGCAACGTCCGCGCGCATGCGGCGATTCGCCGCACCGTGTTGGGGACCGCGGTCAATCCGGCACACGCGAACTGCGCGCACGACGACCATACCGGGGGCGACATCATTGACGAAGTGGCCGAGGCTGGCGTAAGTGCCGATCACATCCATGAGCTGTGCGAGCGCGATCATTGCGGCTGTGCCGAGGATGAAGACGAGCATGGGCATGGGCACGGTCGTGAGCACGGCCACGAGGGCGAGCATGGGCACCATCACGACCACGACCATGGCCACTCCCACGAGGGTGCGTCCCTCCTGGCGATCATCCGCAGCGCGATCTCGCACACCGTGCAAGTATCGGTATTCATTTTCCTGGTGACGCTGATCCTGGTCGCCGTCCTCGAGACCTTTGGCGAGTCCACAATCGAGCAATTCCTGCGCGGCAATGAGACGCTTGCTGTCCTGGGCTCGGCGCTTGTCGGTCTGATCCCCAACTGCTCTGCCAGCGTCGTTATTACGCAGCTGTACCTCGAAGGTGCGCTGCAGCTGGCGCCGATGCTCGCCGGCACCCTCATTTCCGCCGGCGTGGGCTACCTGGTGCTGTTCCGCACCAACCGCAGTGCCCGCGAAAACGCCCTGTTTCTGGTTATGATGTACGTCATCGGCGCCGGCTGGGGACTCGTTCTCTCCGCCTGTGGCCTCTAGGTAGATTTTTAGGCATGTCCCAAAAATCTACCTTGTTAAGCGTAACAGTTCGGTGAGGTTGCGTTTAAAGCGGGCGCGGTCCTCGCTGGTGAAGGCTGCCGGACCGCGGGTGCGACCGCCAGCGCGGCGCACCTTCTTTTCCTCGTGACGAATAAACAGCTGCATATCGATGGTGGCTTTTTCGTACACGCGCCCGCGCACGCCGATGGCGGCGGCATCGCGTCCGAGCACCATGCTCGCCAGGCCTATGTCCTGCGTCACGACCACGTCGCCAGCCTGCAGGCGCTCGACAATGGCAAAGTCGGCGCTATCGGCTCCCACGCTCACATCGAGCGTCGTGACCCAAAAGCCCCGACGTGCATGCTCGGCGTCGCGCGGATCGTCGCGGCGAATGTGGCGTTCCAGGTTCTGTGTGCTGTTGCCGGCGATAACGACGGCGACGCCCGCCCTTCGCGCGCAGTCGATCGACTCGCGCGTGACTGGGCAGGCGTCGGCATCAATGAAAAGCGTCTTTGGCATCTAGCGCACCAGTTTGCCAAATTGAATGGCGCGAATAATCAGCGTCACGCCAAACACCAGCAGCGCGGCACCGCTAAAGAGGACAAGCATCGTGGCCGACCACAGCGGATAGATAAACACGAACATGCCCGCGATGATGAAGAGTGCGCCGCTCAGGATGGCGAGGGCGCGGTTGGCGGAAAGCTCGGATTCCAGAATCGACATGACGCCCTCGATGATCCAGCCAAAGCCGGCGACGACCACTACAAGCGTGGTGAGCGTCGCGGTCGAGAAGGCCTGGTTGCGCAGAATCACCACGCCACCCAGAATAATGAGCAGGTTGGTGATGATGCTCGTAACGCGCCAACCGGTGGGCAGCAGCGGCTCGAAAACAGCGGTAAACAGCCTGATCGCGGCCGTGATCACAAAGTAGAAGCCCAAGACGGTCGTTAGGAAGACGAGGGACTTGGCGGGCGCAAACAGCAGTGCGATGCCGGCGACGAGCGCCAGGACGCCCGTGATGGCGTAAATCCAGCGCACGGCCTTGACGGCCTTGCCTGCCATGCTTTTCTCGTCAAACCCAAACGCGCTCGATTGCTTGTCATCGTTCTTAAAGATGCCCATGATGTCTCCTTTCCGTGCGGCGTAAGCCGTGGCTCTTGCAACTAGTATCGCCCAAGGGCGCCGGCGTGTGGGGCGAGGAGGGCGAATCGCCGCCCCATCTTCCCGAATCGTTGCTTTTGTCCCCGCTTTGGCGAGGAGTATTCAACAGCTGTGGAACATTATGCTGTTGAGCGTAATTGTCTATGTTTTGGGTTAGATTCTCCTAAGAACAATTGCCCGAAATTGGGGGTCCCTATGAACGAAACAGTTCCCATGGCGCCGTTAAGCGCTGAGTCGATGGCAAAGCAGGGTTGCGAAAAGCTTGGCTTGGATACGTTTGATGCGTTGGTTCGCCGCGCCCGTACGTGCCGTCGCTTTGACGAGTCCATGCGCGTGCCGCGTGAGTTTTTGCTCGAGCTGGCGGAGCTGGCGCACCTGGCTCCCTGTGGCGCCAATGCTCAGCGCCTGCGCTTTCATGAGGTGAGCGGTGCAGAGGACTGCGCGCGTGTGTTTGACGAGCTCGCGTGGGCCGGCGCGCTTAAGGATTGGTCGGGTCCCGCTGAGGGCGAGCGGCCGACCGGCTACATCGCGATTCTTGCCGAGCGCGCTGTTCCGGGTAAGCCCGCCGCGCCCATCACCGAGGTCGACACCGGCATTGCCGCCCAGACGATGATGCTCGCCGCTCGCAGCGCCACGCCCGAGGTGGCGGCATGCATGTTCAAGGCCTTTACGCCCCACGCAATCGACGCTATGGGGCTCGATAACGACAGATACGAGCTCAAACTGATCATGGCCTTTGGCGTGCCAGCCGAGACACAGGTGATCGACGCGATCGACTCCAACCCGGATGGCTCTATCAATTACTGGCGCGATGAGGCGCAGACGCATCACGTGCCCAAGCGTCCGCTTGCCGACGTGCTGCTGTAGTTGTGCGTCGTTGCGGCGCGATCCGGCGGCAAAACCACCACGAAGGTGCCTATCCCCCTTGTGGTGGTGCGAGGGGAGGGCGTGTGGCCGATCTGTATTTGGTTCGGCATGGGCAGACCGAGCTCAATGTGAAGAACATTTTGCAGGGCTGGCATGATTCGCCACTTACGGCGCGCGGGCGCGAGCAAGCGCTGGCGACGCGTGTGGCGTTCGAGGACCGCGGCGTGACCTTTGACCATGTGTATTCGTCTCCGTTGGAGCGGGCGCGGCGTACGGCAGAGCTTATCGTTGGCGAGGGTCGTTCCATAGAGCTGGTCGATGAACTGCGCGAGTGGCATTTGGGTTCGTTGGAGGGCACATCAAACCGCGAGATGCCGGCGCAACCCTGGGGCGATTATCCGGTTGCCTTTGGTGGCGAGTCGGAAAGTGAGCTTCGCGCACGTATGGTCGCGGCGTTGTCCCGCATCATGGCCCGGCCCCGGCACGACTGCGTGCTGGCCGTCTCCCACGGCTCAGCCTGCCAGGAGTTTCTTAGATGCGTGACTGGCGGGGGAGAGCAACCCGACAACGGTGCCGCGCTTCATTTTGGCTATCGCGACGGAGCGTTTTTGCTCCTTGATTGGTAACGAACGAAAGGACCCCCTATGAATAAAGACCTGTATCTGGTCCGTCATGGGCAGACGGTATTTAACCTCAAGCGCATTATTCAGGGCTGGAGCGACTCGCCGCTCACGCAGCTGGGCTGTGACCAGGCGGCGCTCGCCGGCATGTTTTTGCGCGCGCGTGGTGTTGAGCCCGACCACGCCTACACCTCAACGCTGCATCGCACCGAGCAGACTATCGCCAACTTGTGGCCGGGCCTTGCCTACGAGCGTCTGGACGGCCTGCGCGAGTGGTTCTTTGGCGACTTTGAGGCCGAGCGCGTGATGCTTATGCCCGAGCGCCCGTGGCGCGATTTCTACCGCCAGTTTGGCGGCGAGGGGCAGATGCAGGTGCGCGAGCGCATGGTGGCGACGCTGACCGATCTTATGCGACGCCCGGACCATTCGTGTGTCCTCGCGGTGAGCCATGCCTCTTCCATTAAGGAGTTTTTGGACCACGTGAAGGGCGCGGAGGCCGACGAGTGCGAGCGCGTGCCGGGCAACTGTTCGGTGCTGCATTTTGCATTTGACGATGCAACCGATACGTTTGAGCTGATCGAGGTCTTTACGCAGGAAGACTATGCGCGCGAGCTGGGGCTTGAGCCGCTCGTGGCGGCAGCAGGCCCGCAGCGGGGATAGCGTTAGAACCGCGCGACCTGGTGGGTGAGCAGGCCCATCGGGACCTGCGGTGCGGTGCCGCCGACCTGCGCGGTGGGGAAGAGTGCGGCCACGGTAAAGTTGAACGGCTCCTTGCCGGTGTACGTTCCGGTGGCACGGGCCTCATCGGCCAGCAGCTGCGACGCCTCGGTCAGAGCTGCGGCGGAGGCGGGGTCGTCGGCCAGCGCCGGCTCCGGTGCCTGATCGAGCATGGCTCGGATGGCGGCAACGGCGTCCTCGCGCTTGACCTCCCACACACGGTGCGTAATGCCGGCGGGGTCGGTGACGGCATAGAGCGAAGCGCCCTCTTTGGCGGCGCCCAGGATGATATCCATGACGGGTGAGGCCTCGTAGGCGAGCGACACGGGGCGCGGCTGCACCTTGAGCTCGGCGATCGCGTGCGCAGCGGCGGCCACGTCAGCGCTGGTATCGCCCTTGCCGCTCGCAAGTACACTCATCGGGCAAATCGCCACAACGCCTGTCACGCGCCCCGGCTCGCCCGAGCATTCGTACACGTAATACGCCGCACCCGGATCCTTGAGCATGAGCCCGTCGGCAATGGCACCGCGCAGGGCGTCGTTGCCGCTCAGGATACCGCCCATCTGCGGCAGCGCTTCGAGCACGCGATCCTGAGCTGGGCGGATGCAGGGAAACGGAAGTGCTTTCATGGACGGTCCTAACGCGTGAGTCGGTTTGTTCGCGGCTTATTATGCCCCAACTTGGCCGCTTGCGCTCCAGAGCGTGTTGTCGACAAGCGCGATGAGCACGTTCTGACAGCGAACGATATCGGCATGGGGCACATACTCGTTGGGCTTGTGCGCGAGCGCCAACGAGCCGGGGCCGTAACTCATGCAATTTCGGTTGCCTGTCTTGCCGGCAATGACGGCAGTGTCGGTGTAGCCGGTAAAGAAGCCGACGGTCGTGTCCGCGTCCGTCGCGTCATCGGCGGCACGCTTGAGCGCGGCTAGAAGAGGAGAGCTTGGGTCGTGCTCGATGGCGGGGCGGTCGCCTGTCACGGTATAGCTGCCATGGCAGCCGGGGACCGCGGCCTCGGCGCCGGCGATGGCCTGTTCTACCATGCGCGTCGCGGCGGCCGTATCAGTCGGCGGGGTCAGGCGCATGTCGACCCAGACCTTGGCGTGATCGGGCACGACATAGGGACGGTAGCCACCCTCAATCTGACCAAACGTGATGGTCGATGGCCCCAGCTCATCATGCACGGGCAGCGCCGCGAACGCATGGCGCAGCGCGCAGACGACCTCGGCCATGGCGGCGACGGCATCCGCGCCCTTCCAGGGCTGGCTCGCGTGCGCCGTGACGCCGGTCATCTCGATCTCGAACCACGTGCGACCTTTGTGTGCCACCTGAATCTGTCCGTCGGTGGGCTCGGTATCCAGCACCCATTCGCGCGAGCCGACCCAACCGGCGGCAATCGCGGCCTCGGAGCCGCGCATAAAGTCTTCCTCATCGACTGAGCAGATGAGCGAAAAGCCGCGGCGGGGCAGCGCGCCATCCGCCGCCACGCGCTCGAGCGTATGGACCAGTGCGGCAATGGCGCAGGCCAGGCCACCCTTCATATCACAGGCACCGCGGCCATAGAGTTTATCGTCACGCACGATTGCTCCGAGCGGCGGAATGCCTGCGTCCCAGCCGTCACCCAAGGTGACGGTATCCATGTGGCAGATGTAGACGAGCCGTGGCTCGTCGCTCAAACCGGGCACGGTGACCATAAGGTTGCGGCGTCCGGGGAGTACTTCGAGCTCTGCAACCTGTACGGCATCGAGCACAGGACTATCAAGCTGCGCCAGCTGCTGCTCAATGAGCCCCTTAATGAAGTGCTCGATCTCGCCCTCATACGCGCCCGGGTCTGAGCTGTCGATCCGCACAAGCTCCTGCGCAAGCCGCCAGGCAAAGTCCTCATCAACCATATACAACCTCACAATCAGTCTGATTTCAAAACTGATTGTAAGCCTCCCGAGAGATCCGCGACGTGCGCGCAGCAGTATTTACCGTTCGCAGGCCGAGCCAGCGCGTTTGCCGTCCAGGCGGGTTTACAAACGACGCGGTGGGTACGTACCTTTCATGGACGACATGCTGTGCGACATATCTGCCTTTCGGTATCACCGGATACCTCCACAGGTCTTGGCAATAATGCCAGACCTGCCCGATTCTGCGGACGATCCGCGCAGGGAGCGCCTTTGTGAGCATCCTCTCGTTGCGCATTTTCTGGGCACCCCGATACACGTTTTGGCGCAGGGCAGCTGCGGACGTAAGGGCGATCGCATTGTCAGGCATGTTTGGAACGGGGAGAGACCGTTTGGCTCCGTGCGGCAGACGGAGTTTGGCCTCGATGTCGCGTCCCCGCTCTTTACCCTGCTGACCCTGTCTTCCTCGGTCTCAAACGAGCGTCTAATCATGTGCATGTATGAGATGTGCGGCACCTTTGCCGTGTGCAAGATTGCGCCTCAGGTAAAGTCGGCACTTGTGCAGGCGTATGGGAGCCGGTGGGGTGACGCACGGTTGGGCTGGGAAAACGTAAAGGATGTCTCGGGGAATCCAACGGACTTGTGGAAACGACCGCCCTTGATCGAGCTCTCTGAGCTTACGGAGTACGCCAGTAAGATCCAGGGGCTCCGCGGTGCTAAATCGTTCATACGTGCCGCGAAATGCATTACGGGGGTTGTGGCATCGCCGCTCGAGGTCCAAGCATCGATGTTGTTTGGCCTTTCGAGGCTGCGCGGCGGCGAAGGGTTGCGCCTCGCAAATAACGTCGAAATTCGCATGACGCGCAGTGCCCGCCTGATTTCGGAGCTCGATAGGCGCTATGCCGATATTTTGCTGGCAAATAAGGACGGCAGCCGAGAGTGCCTTGTTGAATGCCAGGGTAAAGCCATTCACGGAACCATAGAATCCAAGATCTCGGACTCCGACCGAACGACGGCGCTGCAAGCGATGGGATATCCCGTCGTTCTGATGACCTATGGTCAGCTGGCCGACCCCGATGCTTTCCGCGTGGTGATGGAACTCATCATGTCTTATCTCGATATGCCGTTGAAAGACAAGACGCCGCGGCAGCAGGAGCTCGAACGGCGGCTTCGTGAGGAGATTTTTATCGATTGGGCGGGAATGTAGCCGCGCGGGTGGAAAGCGGTCCCGTGACTAGCTTTTTGGTCACAAAAATGGCTTTAGTTTCGCCTTGAAGGGGCCTTAAAAATGCTATCTAGAATAAGTTGTTTCGGAAAATAGACAGTCAACTTGGATGTGGCATATAGAGATCGATTTTTACCTACTAAAGCCCCTGATAAAGTTGTTTATCAAAGCAGGTGCGCTCAGTGATATGGGTATGACTGTCGATTATCCGAAAAAACTTGTTTTGGATAGCATTTTCAAAACAAGCCGGAGCAACGAAATCGGCCCCCGTTTCGTGAAAACGGGGGCCGAATGGGCTTCCTAGCCTGCCTGACAGGCTTGGCGCCGGCGCTATTTGATCACGCGCACGCGATACATCGACGGAATCTGCTTAAGCGCCTCGATCGTGCTGCTGTTCAGGTGCTCGTCGGTGTCGAACATGGTGTAGGCGTTCTCGCCGGCGGACTCGTTGGTCATGCGCTGCACGTTGGCGTTGTCCTTGGCGAGAATGGCCGTGATCTGGCCGATCATGTTGGGCACGTTGGCGTGCAGGCAGGCGATGCGGCTCGCGGCGCGCGCCTTGCCCATGCTGCAGGCGGGGTAGTTGACGCTGTGCGCGATGTTGCCGTTCTCCAGGTAATCCTTGAGCTCGCTGATGGCCATATCGGCGCAGTTGGCCTCGGCCTCGCCAGTGCCGGCACCCGAGTGCGTGGTGATAAACGTGTTGGGCATCTTGACGGTCTTGGGCGTGGCGAAGTCGCAGCTAAACCAGCTGAGCTTGCCCTCGCGCAGGGCGGCGTCGACGGCGTCCTCGTCAATGATGGTTTCGCGCGCGTAGTTGATGAGCACGGCGCCCGGGGCCAGCAGGTTAATCTGCTCGGTGCTGATCATGCCGATGGTGTCGGCCTTGCTGGGCACGTGCACGGTGAGATAGTCGCAGCCGCGGCAGAGGTCCTCGAGCGTGCCCACGCGCTGCACCTCGCGGCTCAGTACCCACGCGTGCTCGACGGAAATGAACGGATCGTAGCCGTAGACATCCATGCCCAGATCGACGCAGGCGTTGGCGACCTTGGAACCCACGTTGCCCAGGCCGATGACGCCGATGCGCTTGCCCTTGAGCTCGCGGCCCACAAAGGCCTTCTTAGCTTTCTCGGCATCGACCTGGATCTCGGGGTCGTCGGCGTTGTCACGCACCCAGTTCATCGACTGCACTACGCCGCGGCTCGAGAGCACCAGCATGCCCAGGACAAGCTCCTTGACGGCGTTGCTGTTGGCACCGGGGGAGTTAAAGACGACGACGCCCTTCTTGGCGTACTCCTCGACGGGGATGTTGTTGACGCCGGCGCCGCAGCGGGCGATGGCGCGGATGCCCTCGGGCAGCTCGTAGCCGTGCAGGTCGGTCGAGCGCATCAGGATCGCATCGGCCTCCTCGGCGGTGCTTACAAACTCGTAGCCCTCGCCAAACTCGACTTTGCCGTCTTTAGTGATGTCGTCGATGGTCTTAATCTTACGCATGGAAAAACTCCTTAGCAGGTTTTGATCTAAACAGGGTGGTCTGAGGTGGCTGTTCGGCCCGCGGGTTGCGGGCTAGTTAGATCGCGGACTCAAACTATGCTGCGCTTCGAAGTCCTTCATGTACGAGGCCAGCGCCTGCACGTCCTCCATGGTGACGGCGTTGTACACGCTGGCGCGCATGCCGCCGACGAGGCGATGGCCCTTGACGTTTTGGATCTGGTGCTCGGCCGCGCCTGCGACAAAGGCGGCGTCGAGGTCGGCGTCGCCGGTACGGAAGGTGACGTTGGCGATGGAGCGGCTGTTGGCCTGCGCGGTGCCGTGGAGCAACTCACTGTGCTCGAGCAGGTCGTAGAGCAGGTTGGCCTTGGCCCAGTTGCGCTCGGCCATGGCGTCAAGTCCGCCGGTCTGCTCAATCCAACGGAACACCTTGCCGCACACGTAGATGCCAAAGGTGTTGGGTGTGTTGAGCATGGAGCCCTTGGCGGCCTGGGTCTTAAGATCCATGTACTGCGGCGTCTGCGCAAAGGCGGGGCCGTCGGCGATGAGATCTTCGCGCACGATAACCACGGTGACGCCCGCGGCGCCGGCATTTTTCTGTGCGCCGGCGTAGATGAGTCCGTAGTGCTCGACGTCGAGCGGCTGCGACAAAAAGCAGCTCGAGACATCGGCGACCAGCGGCACGTCACCGCAGTTGGGTAGCTCGTGGAACATGGTGCCAAAGATGGTGTTGTTCTGGCAGAAGTAGACGTAGTCGAGCCCGTCGCCCGCGGCCTCGGCGGCAATGCGCGCGTTGATATCGACCATGGTGGGAATGCGGTCGAAATTGGTGTCCTCGGAGCTCGCGAGCAGCACGGCCTCGCCGTACTTGGCGGCCTCTTTGAACGCCTTGTTGGCGAAGTTGCCGGTCACGACGTAGCCGGCGCGGCCGCGGCGCATGAGGTTCATCGGGATGCCCGCAAACTGCAACGTGGCGCCGCCCTGCAAAAACAGGACACGGTAGTTGTCGGGGATGCTCAGCAGGCGGCGCAGGGTTGCCTCGGCGTCATCGATGATCTGCTGGTACATGCTAGATCGATGGCTCATCTCGAGCACGGACATGCCGCAACCGCGGTAGTCCATCATCTCGTCGGCAATCTCGGCGAGCACGCTTGAAGGTAGCGCGGCCGGGCCAGCTGAGAAGTTGTGCACACGTGCCATCTTCTAGTTCCCCCTCGTAGTCGTTTGAACGTTCGGGATACTTTAGCACAGTGCAGCACCGGGCGCGACCGCAACACAGCAAAACCCGAGTGCGCCGCTATGATTTACAGGATGGTTACATGGGGGGAGAGTTTAGCTCGGGGCTCGCATTCGGTCCGCCTCTGGCCTTCACTCTATGTTGAGTGTAGCGGAAGGTGGGGACAGATTTACAAGCGCGCCTGTCTGGCAAGTGTGACTTGGGGTGACTTCGCCAAAGCTTCTGAGCTGCGAAAATGACCGTTAACCGGATTTAATTTTGTTGCTCAACATTTGAAACTCTGGGCATGGTAACTTCTTTATCAACAGGTATGATTATTGTCATGTGCGCCGCGCCTGCATGCTGGGCCGCGGCGCACTTGTGACAGCCTTTGACACCCTTGGAGCGTGTACTGTGGATGTAACCACAAAAAGCGTTCGGGGGGGGGGTGCTCACCCGCGAGCAATTCCTCCCGCATGAGATGCGCATCGTCGCTGCCCTTCGTATGCAGGGCGCAAGCGACGAGCAGGTCATTGTACGCGTAAAGAGCGAGAGCCTCTTTCAATATCCCACGGAGCGCATGGTCGCCAACCGCGCAACCGTGTGCCTTCGACGCCTCGACGCCATGGTGCCCACGGACGCCGCATGCGCCGTGCGTGGCATCGACTCCAATATCGCCGTCGAGGCTGCGTTATCCCTAACCGGCCTCATAGCATCCGGCACCCCCACGCAGGCGGACCAGGCCATCTTCTACAGCATGATCTGCCGCTACGATATCGTGCGCGAGCTCGTGCTCGTCGAGGTAGGGGAGCGCCTACAAAACTTCGATTATGCCTTTACGGCGGTTGACCTCAACGCCTTTATGACACGCTTTACCACGGAGTATCCGGACGCGGCCCGCTGGACCGAGGCCACGGTCAAGCGCATTAAGGGCTCGCTCCGCCAGACGCTCCGCCATGCCGGCCTTATCGGCGAGGGCCAGGGCCCGGAGTCCGAGCGCCTGTCACCACTCTTCCTCGATTCCGATGTCGAGCGAGCCTTGGTTCTGCTGGGCGAGCAGTCGCTTATCGCGGCCCTTACCGGCAGGGTGGTGATGTAGCGTGGCTCCCGTCAACAACGCCGCCGAACCTGCTATCACCCCGGCGACCGATCTCACCACCAATATCGGCATCCATTCCCGCAAGAGCGTCGTGGCGGCGCATGTCCGCTCCGAGCGCGCCTGTCAGGAATTTGAGCGCCGTGCGCAGCTTCTGCGCGAGTGCCTGTGCAGCGAGGACTTTTTGGCCAACAAGGGCATAGGCAATGAGATCGGCTTCCACACTTTTTGCTATGACCCCGCGCTGGAGTTTGAGGCGCGTGCATTATTTGACACCCTTTCACGCGATGCCGAGGCCGACAAGCTTCCGTGCACGCTCAAGGTCGTGAACCTTTACGACGCCGTGCTGATAATTCTCGAAAAGCGTCGTGTCCTCAAGGCTATCCCGCACCAAGAGGAGCGCCGCGGTACCCAACGCGTGCTCGAGGACGTGGCCAAGTTCGCCTCGCCCGAGAAAGTCGCCGCGTACATCCTTGAGCAGACCGAGCCGCACGCGCCTGGAGACGTCGTTCTCCTCACCGGCGCGGGCGAGGTTTTCCCGTTCTTTCGCATACACACGCTTCTCCACTGCATGCTTGCGGATTTTGATGAGGTGCCTGTGGTCGCCGCCTATCCGGGCAGTTTCAACGGCTCTTCTTTCCAGCTCTTTAACCGTCTGCCGGCCGACAACTACTACCGCGCCATCGATATCTCGTAAGCACGGCTCCCCGCAGACAAGGCCTGCCGCCGGTAACAACCCTTTGCCATAACGTTCCCAAACCCAAAGGAGCACCCATGGACAACACGATCGTTCGCGACCTCTTTGCAAAAGACATCAACCGTTCCATCAACGGTGTGGTTAAGGTCCAGGATTCAAAAAACGAGTCCATCCGCCAGGAGCTTGACGAGTACGTGGTGACGCGCGAACTGCAGAGGCACTTTGCCACGTTCTTCAAGGCCTACGGCGATGCCATCGATGCGCGCACCGACAAGATCGGCGTGTGGATCAGTGGTTTCTTCGGTTCCGGTAAATCGCACTTCCTCAAGATGCTGAGCTACCTGCTCGAGAATCGCCAGATCGGCGGTAAGAGCGCCATCCGCTACTTTGACGGCAAGATCGTCGACCCCATGGTCGCGGCTGCCATGGAGCGCGCCTGCTCGGTGCCCACGCAGGCCATCCTCTTTAACATCGATAGCAAAGCGGGCCAGTGGAAGCAGGGCGATACGGCTCCCACGGCGCTGCTTCGCGGCTTTGAGCGCATGTTCTACGAGGCGCGCGGCTTCTACGGCGAGGACCTCAAGCTTGCAAAGCTCGAGGATTACATCGATTCCCTGGGCAAGACCCAGGAGTTCCGCGAGGCCTTTGAGCGCGTCAACGGCGAGTCCTGGCTCCAGAGCCGTGACACCTACAGCTACTTTGAGGACGACGTCGTCGAGGTGCTGCAGAGCGTGCTCGGCATGAGCGAAAAGGCCGCATGGAACTGGCTTGAGGGTTCTGAGGACGAGGTTTTGGCCCCCGATGTTTTTGCCAAAAAGGTCAAGGACTACGTGGACGCTCAGGCAGTGGCCCACGGCGGCAACTTCCGTTTGCTCTTTATGGTCGACGAGGTGGGTCAGTTTATTACAAACGACCAGGACCCAAGCCTTATGCTGAGCCTTCAGACCATTGTCGAGGAGCTGGGGGCCGCCTGTGGTGGCCGCGTATGGGTGATGGTCACGAGCCAGGAGGCCATCGACAACCTGAGCCTGCCCGTGGGCAACGACTTTTCAAAGATCCAAGGCCGCTTCAATACCCGCCTTTCGCTTTCCAGCTCCAGCGTGGACGAGGTCATCCAGCGCCGAGTGCTCGAGAAGACCGCGCCGGCGGCCGATATGCTTGCACAGGTCTACGAGCAAGACGCCGCCGTGCTCAAAAACAACTTTACCTTTGAGGGTGGCTCGCGCTCCGACCTTGCCGGCTACGCCAACTCCAAGGATTTTGTGGCCAGCTACCCGTTTGTGGGCTACCAGTTTAAGCTCCTGCCCGACGTGATGACCGAGGTGCGCAAGCACGGCGTCAAGGCCAAGCATATGTCCACGGGCGAGCGTTCCATGTTGAGCGCATTCCAGGAGAGCGCTCAGACCATCCAACTTGAGGAGACCGGTGCACTCGTGCCGTTCTGGCGCTTCTTCGACACCATCTCCAAAGACCTTGAGCACGGCATCATCCAGGTGGTCGACCGCGCGATCCGTGCGGCCGAGGACGCAAAGGGCCTTGAGCCCTATGACGTGCAGGTGCTCAAGCTCCTGTACCTGGTTCGTTACATCGGCTACGTCAAGGCCACGGTCGAGAACATCTCCATCTTCATGATCGACGGCCTCGACGTGGACAAGCGTGCCCTCAAGGACCGCGTCAAGGAGTCCCTTGCCCGGCTGGAGCGCGAGAACTACGTGGCGCGCCAGGGCGATACCTATAGCTTCCTCACCGACGAGGAGCAGGAGATAGCGCAGGAGATCGCACGCACCCCGATCGATAACGCGCAGGTGATCGAGTCTATCAAAAAGCGCCTGTTCGACAGCATCTACATCGCGCGTAAACTCAACCGCGGGGCCAACGACTTCCCGTTTGACCGCTATGTGGACGGCTCAATCCACGGTATCAGCATGGGCGGCATGGAGCTTTGCGTGGCGACTATGGCGAGCGACCTGGGCCGTGCGGACGATACCGAGTTGGCCTTGGCTTCTTCGGGCAAGGCCATCGTGGTCTTGAGCGACGAGGCGGATTATTGGGAGACGCTCGTCAACGCCGCCAAGATCCGCAAGTACGCCAAGACGCGAAATCTCCAGGAACTTCAGCCGAGTACGCGCCAGATCGTCGAGTCCAAGATGCGCGAGGCGGCCTCTAACGAGAAAGAGGCCGATGCCCTTTTGGCTGAGGCGGTGCTCCATGCACGATGCGCGGTCAACAGCCGCATGGTCGAGGTCCGCGCGGCCAAGCCCGCTCAGGTCTTTGAACAGGTGCTGGCGCAACTGTGCGATGTGGTCTTTGAAAAGGCTGGCTACATCGGTGCGCCGGTCACGAGCGACTCCGATATCCGCTCCACGCTGGCGGGCAACGTTCAAGTGGGGTTTGATGGCATGGACGCGGGCAACACGCGTGCACTCAAAGAGATCGAGGATTACCTTAAGGTTCAACACCAGCGCCACCTGGATACCGCTATGGGTGATATCCAGCGCCAGTACCAGCAAAGGCCCTTTGGCTGGCGCGAGGTCGACATCGCAAATGTGGTGGCGCAGCTTGTGGTGGAGCAGCGTGCGCAGGTGCTGTTTGGCGGTCAGACGGTTCAAGCTAACGACAGCCGCATGGTGGCGCTCCTGCGCAAGGATGCCGATAAGGCCCAGGTGCGCTTGCGCATGCGCATGAGCGACCGGTTGCTACGCGCCACGGGCGAACTCATGTGTGACCTGTTTGATCTCAAGACCGTGCCCTCCAACGAGGATAAGCTCGTGGCCGAGCTCAAAGAGCGCCTTGAGGGCTTGCGCGAGGCGTGCCTCGCCATGGCACGCGACTACTACACGGGCATCAAGCCGGCCTACCCGTATCCCGGTGAGGACGAGTGCGAGAAGATGCGCTCGGAGGTGGCCGACGTCCTTAAGGACCAGAACGAGGCCGAGGCGTTCTTGACTACGTTCACCAAGCATGAGGAGCGTTTGCTCGATGCCAAGGAAGACTTTGACAAGGTGGTTGAGTTCGTCGAGTCCAATCAACGAACAGCGTTTGACCACGCCAGGGATTTCTTGAACCGCACCGAGGGTATCGAGTATGCCTCCGATGACATTCCCAGCGCGGTGGAGAACGTGGCAAAGGTGCGCGAGATCCTCAAAGATCCCAAGCCCTACGGCCGTATTAAAGACCTGCAGCCGCTTATGGATCCCGTCGAGGATGACATGAAAAAGCTGCTGGGCATCCGCCGCAATGAGTTTTTGTGTCGCATCGAGAGCGATCTGCAAGACCTGCGGGCGCAGGCCGAGGGTCAAAAGGGCTTTGTCAATCAGGCCAAGGATGCCATAGCAGACGCCGGCACCAAATACGAGTCGTTCAAAAACCGTGCCCACAGCGCTCAAAGTCTCAACGAACTGAGCGTTGTTGCAACTAACTGGGGCGACTGGCTCAGTGCGGCGGCCAACGAGATGTACGACGCTGTGGATGAGGCCCGCGTGCGTATGGACAACGAGCGCCGCACCACCGAGGTCATGAGTACGGGTGAGGTGGTCAAGAAGGTCTCCAACAAGGGCGCCGCATCGTCTGCTCCCGTGCCCGCGCCCAAGCCCCAGCGCAAGATCAAGACTGTGCGCCGCGCCGATCTGGCCAAGCCGAGTCGTCTCTTGTCCGCAGAGGACGTGGAGCGCTACGTGGACGACCTGCGCTCCCGCCTTATGCAGGCACTCGCTGCAAACGACGAGATCCGTATCAACTAACCCGCGGAGCCGCCGGTGCCAAAGCGCTCACCGGTGGCTTATGGCGTTTAGAAAGGCTCATCAACCATGAACGATTCTGCTCTTAAGAGCTTCTGCACCTGGGCCCGTACGGAGCTCATCAAAGGCGTGGAGGCGCAGATGGTGCGCTACGGCATCACCGAGCCTGCACCCGCGCCCGTTGGGTCCGAGACCGTCAACGGCCTGCCCCTAAGTCCGGCTGAGATTGAGCAACGCGACGAACTGCTGCGCATGCAGGCGGAGGTGGGTCACGAGGCGCTGCGCGACCGTGCGGCCTACACCTGGTTCAACCGCATCGTGGCCATTCGCTTCATGGATGCATGCGGATGGCTTCCCAGCCGTATGCGCATGCTAAGTCGTGCGGACGGCAGCCATGGCAGCGAGGCCGTGGAGAACGCACTGGACGTGGAAATAACGACGGTCGATACCGATCGCATAGCCGAGCTCAAGATGGCGGGCTTGGATGAACCGTTGTGGCGCTACCTGTTTGTTGCTCAGTGCGAGGAGCTTGCCGATTGCCTGCCGGGCGTCTTTGAACGCGTGGGCGGAGCCATGGAACTGCTGTTGCCCCAGGGCCTCATGATGGCTGACAGTGTGGTGGGCAAGCTCAATACCGTCCTCGCTGACGAGGACTGGCGCGAGGGCGTGACCGTTCTGGGTTGGATGTATCAGTACTACAACGCTGACGTTAAAGACGAGTTCTTCAAGTCCAAGCGCAAGGCAGCGGCGGCGGACATCGCGCCCGCCACGCAGCTCTTCACCCCCGAGTGGATTGTGCGCTATATGGTCGAGAACTCACTCGGCCGTCTGTGGATGCTCAACAATCCGGGGAGTTCGCTACGCGAGCGCATGGAGTATTACATCGAGCCCGATGCTGAGCACGAGGACTTCATTCGCATTTCGAGTCCCGAGGAGATAACCCTCTGCGACCCCGCATGCGGCTCGGGCCATATCTTGGTCTATGCGTTTGAGCTGCTCTTCCATATGTACGAGGAGCGCGGCTATCGTGAGCGCGAGATTCCCGAGCTCATTCTTACTAAAAACCTTGCAGGTATGGAAATCGATTCCCGCGCGGCACAGATCGCGGAGCTGGCGCTTGCCATGTGCGCCCGCGAGCACGACCGTCGCTTCTTTAGGCGTGGCGTGCGCGCCGACGTTATCGTGCTCACGAGCATCCCGCTGGGAGAGGACGAACTGCCGGGTAACAAGAAGCTCGCCGAGGAGCTGAGTCACCTGGGTGAGATCGGTTCGCTGCTCAATCCCTCAGAGGACGAGATCGACGAGCTCAAGGCTGCCGCCGCGAGTTGTTCCGATGACCTTTTTGCCGCTACGGCCAAAACTAAGCTCGAAAGCGCTGCCGCCATCTGCGAGAAGCTGTCCCGTCGTTTTACCTGCACCGTTGCGAATCCTCCGTATATGGGCAGCAGCAGCTTTAATCCATTCATGAGCAAATGGGTCAAGAAACACTATCCGGATGTGAAGAGCGACCTGTGCACGTGCTTCATCGAGCGCGGGTTCAGCCTTGCCAAGGACCGCGGCTACGCGGCCATGGTCACCATGCAGAGCTGGATGTTCCTGGGCAGCTTCGAGAAGATGCGCTCCTCGCTCATCGGATGCAAGACCATCGTCTCGATGGCCCACCTCGGTCCTCGCGCATTTGACGCTATCGGCGGCGAAGTCGTCAACGTAACCGCTGACGTCATCTACAACGGCCGCGCGGCATGCGAGGGCGCCTACGTGCGCCTCGTCGACATCAACGGCAGCGAGGCGAAGCGCCTCAAGCTGCTCGAGGCCATCCGAAACCCCGACTGCGGCTTGTTCTACCGCCGCGACGCCGACACCTTCAAGCAGATCCCTGGCGCTCCCATAGCCTACTGGGCTAGCGACGCGCTTCTGGATGCGTTTGGAAACGCAAAGCAACTCAGTGAGTACGGAAAACCGCGTCAAGGGCTTGCTACTGGTGAAAACGCTCGTTTCGTTCGCGAGTGGTGGGAAGTTGATGGTTGTAAGAGCGCCTACTCCTGCGGGTCTATTCAAGAGTCGATTGAAAGCGCTTGCAAATGGTTCCCCTACAACAAGGGTGGCGATTTCCGAAAATGGTACGGAAATAATAGCGCAGTTGTTAACTGGGAGAATGACGGATGGGAGATTCGTAACTACAAAGACCAGAATGGTAAATTGCTTTCCAGGCCACAGAATACAAACTGCTTCTTTAGTCCATCGATTACCTGGTCGAAGATTTCGAGCGGGTCTATTGCGTTTCGCTTTAAGCCTGCTGGCCATGTGTTTGACGTGGCGGGTACGAGCGTTTTTAGCGACCAGAAATCACTCAAGTATCTCCAGGGAGCTTGTAACAGCTCTGTGATCATGCGCGTTGCAAGCATGCTCTCGCCGACTCTAAATTTCGAGGTTGGGCAAATCGCAACCTACCCGATTATCCAGAACGACGAGCGGGAGCCGTTGGTCAACGACATGGTCGACTCGTGTCGCGAACTATCAAAAACCGACTGGGACTCGTTTGAAATCTCCTGGGATTTCATACGGCACCCATTGGTCTGATGCCTTATGGGTGGAAAGAAAATCAAAGCGTTAACGTCGTGTGGCAGGTCGGGTTGGGTTAATTCGCGCACGGAGAATAAGGAACGCACTTTATTCTTATTCAATAACTTACTTACGGGCTGTCCGGTGCCAAAAGCATCGGCTGTTAGAAAACATTTGCCTGCTTTGGACAGTATTGACAATTCGCTTGCTTTGAACTGCATCCAATCGCTATTTGCCGATTTGGATGGGAATCGTTTCTATGTGAACTATGAGTTAAGAGGGGTCGCAAAGCATCTAATTAGCAACGGGCTCGCTGACGGCGGCATTCCTAGCTCAAATAATGAGTTCCTAGCTTTCACTAAAACGCCGATCGGAATGCTGAAAGATGGGTACGGTCTATTTCCCGATAAGGATAAAAAGGCAATAACCATTTCGGATGCCAAACCTTACGACGCCATTCTTACCCTTGATGGTTTGTACAGACATTTGCGCAATTCCATTGCTCATGGTCAGTTTGCTGAGGTTAAACGAAAGTCTGCGAGCAACGGTAAACGACAGCCTTTTCTCTATTTCCAGGACACTAATGCGAAAGGTCAGATTTCCGCCCGCATGTTCCTGTCGTATGAACGCGTCAAGTTGATTGGTGAATTACCGAAATAGCTAATGGCTTGAAGCACGGGGGAATTGGTCGTTTGACTGCCTTGTAAATTTAGTTCAAGTGTGTTTGGAGATTGTCCATGTCAATCTTACTTTCTGATAAATACGAGGCTCGCAAGGCCGAGGTCAATGCTCGCTTTGAGCAGCTTCGCGCTAACGAGGAAGAGCTCAACCGAATCTTTGCCAAAATCTACAACATGGAGGGCGAGGTGCCCATCGAGGTCGAGGATAAGTACGTGTCGGTGGCACGCATCTTCGACACCGCCGACGAGATCCCCGAGAGCTATAAGGGCAACAAGTATGTGCGCACCAAGCGCGACGAGATCACCTCGCTCATGAGCTATGCCGTGGGCTGCGTGTTCGGCCGCTATTCGCTGGACGTGGACGGTCTGGTTCTGGCCGACCAGGGTGCCACGGTCTCTGACTATCTGGCCAAGATGCCCGATCCCGCGCATGTGACCTTTATGCCCGATAGCGACAACGTGCTGCCCATCACCGATGACGAGTACTTTGACGACGACATCGTGCGTTACTTTATCGACTTTGTGCGCACCGTGTACGGTGAGGAGACGCTCGAGCAGAACCTGGCCTTTATTGCCGAGGCGCTCGGCGGCAAGGGTACCTCGCGCGAGGTGATTCGTGCCTACTTTTTGAGGGATTTCTTTAAGGACCATTGTCAGACCTATAAGAAGCGTCCCATCTACTGGCTGTTCGACAGTGGCAAAAAGAACGGTTTCAAGTGCCTTGTTTATATGCATCGCTACCAGCCCGACTTGTTGGCTCGCATCCGCACCGACTATGTGCATGAGCAGCAGGAGCGCTATCGCTCGCAGATCGGCTATGCCAACGATGCCCTTGCCAGTGCCGAGCGCGGCGAGCGCGTGCGTTTGGATAAGCGCGTCAAAAAGCTCAATGACCAGCTCAAAGAGACCATTGGCTACGAGGAGAAACTGCATCACTTGGCAGACCAGATGATTAAGATCGACCTGGATGACGGCGTTAAGGTCAACTATGCCAAGTTTCAGGATGTGCTGGCGAAGATTAAGTAACTGCAGATACGGTAAGGATATTCATGCCCAAGATCGATGTAGAAGAACAGCTCAAGCTGCGGTTTTTGCAGCCGTTGTCCTCATGCGCGCCGCGCCGTGTTGTGGTTTGGCACGATGCGGACGGCGAGTTTGCTCCCGAGTTTGAGCGGTTGGCCGCCGAGGGTTTCGACGGCGCGGGGACCGATGACGGCGTTATGCCCGCCCACAGTGACTTTGAGCGCCCGGTGCGGTTTGTTGAGGCCTGCGAGGGCCGCATGTTTGCCGTAAAGAAGCTCATCAACCGCGATGACCTTGCGAACGATATCTTGCTGTATCGTCGTTGCCCGCGCGGCAGGCTTGAGGGCGATTGGCTTGCCGATGTCGAGCTGTATGCCGATCGGTTCCAGGCTGACTATCTTTCGCTTTTGGCCGATCAAATGGGTATCGAGAATATCGATGCCGTGCGCGAGAGCCTGCGAGCGCACAAGGTGTTCTTTGTCGCCAAGTCCCGCTGCGCTAAGTTTGCCGCGTGTGTTCCGCATGCCGCGGGTGCATCCGATATCGAGCTCGGAATCCTTACGGTGATTTTTGGCGGTAAAGAGCTTGGTGACGCGCGCCCCGCGTTTGTGCTGCGTGGCTGTATGACCATGCTGCTGCGCGAGGGTCCCGAGGCGCTGGCCGAGTTGATGGACAAGTACTGCGTGCGCGATGTGCTCTCTGCCTTTATGCTTCGCTGCTATGGGTTTGAGGGACCGCTGTATGAGCGTGACTCATTGCTTATGCTTTCATCCCATGTGCTCCTTACAGCGGCGTCTACCGCGCTTCCCGAGGGAGCGCTCAAGGGACTCGAAAGCTATGTGGCTCCCGCCTACGGCCCCTATTGCCTTGAGGCGGTGCGCACGTGGGACCAGGCCGCCGATACCCAGGCGTCGAGCGAGGACCTATTTGAGATCTGTCGTTTGGTGGAGGATGCCCGCGGGCTCTTTGTGCGGTTTGAGGCTCTGCCGATCGATGCGCTGGCCTCGCTTGATGTGTTCCCGTGCGTCAATGAGGCTGTGCTCTCGCAGCTGTTCTTCTCGTTTGCGCAAGGTGCGGACCGTGTTGAGGACGCACGCGCCTCTGTGGCGCGTCGCTGCGACCTAAGCTGGTACCGCCGTGTCGAGAGCTACTTTGGCTTGCTTGCCGCTGTGGCCGATATGTGCGCATTTAGGCAGGCATATGCGGGCGGGTTCCATCTGGCGCAACCCCAGCAGGTGTGGGATGCCTATACGTCCGATTGGTATTCCATGGATGCTGCCTATCGTTATATGTGCACCGCGTATTTGCGGGCGCGCTCTGTCGAGTGCGATATGCTCGAGGAGCCTGCCCGAGCCGTGGTGGACTGGGCGGAGAATCTCTACAGCAACTGGTTCTTGGCCGATGCCAATGCCTGCTGGACATCCGCTGCGCAAGGGGAGTGGGCCGATTGCGGCTACATCGAGGGCCCTGCACGGCAGGATGAATTCTACTGGCATGTGCTGCCCACCTTTGTGGGGTCTGCCAAAACGACGGTCGTTATCGTAAGCGACGCGCTGCGCTATGAGGTGGCCCGTGACGTCGCGGCGCTTCTCGAGCGCGAGCGCGGCGGCAACGTCAAGGTTTCTAGCATGCAGGCGGTCTTTCCCTCCATTACCGAGGTGGGCATGCCCGCGCTGCTGCCGCACCAAGCGCTTGAGCTTGCAGAGGATGGCTCGTTTGTGTTGGCTGACGGCATGCCCACTGCGACGACTCCGCAGCGCGAGACCGTGCTTGCTCACGTTGAGCCCACGGCTCGCGCTATGCGCTCGAGTGCATACCTCAACATGGCGGGAACCGAGCGCAAGGCGATGCTCAAGGACTCAAGACTTGTCTACCTCTACCACAACAAGATCGATGCCACGGGCGAGAAGGCCGCTACGCAGGATGACGTCTTCGATGCCTGTACGGACACCGTAGAGGAACTTGCCACGTTGGCGCGCCGCGTGTGCACCGACGCCCCGGGCGCGCGTGTTGTTATGACGGCGGATCACGGCTTTATATACACGCGCCGGGAGCTCAGCGAGTGTCAGATGCTCGGCAAGCCAGATCTTCCCTTCCTTGACGCTCCCGTCATGCACGGCAAGCGTCATCTAGTGGTGCCCAACGAGGCCGTGGTTAAGCTTTCGGACGAGGCGCACGGGGTGTTTGTTAATGTTGACATGGGACGTTTGGGCGCCGGTTTTGAGGGGTTTGCCCCGCGCGAGAACGTGCACTTCAAGCGTCCCGGCGGTACTAACAACTACGTCCACGGCGGCATGAGCCTGCAGGAGCTCTGCGTGCCCGTTATCGGTTTTTGGCGTGCGCGCTCGGGTTCCAAGGACTTTGTCGACACGCGCGCGGCGACGCTGCGCGTACTAAGTGAGGGACGCCGAGTGACCAACTCGCTCTTCTCGGTCAACTTGATCCAGGAAGAACCTGCCCAAGGTAAGGTCTTGCCGTGCGAGTACGAGCTGGTGTTTACCGATGCAAGTGGCAACGAGGTGAGCGATACGGTCAAGGCGCATGCCAACAAGACTTCTGTTAATTCGCAGGAGCGCGTAGTGCATGCCAAGTTTGCGCTGCGTGCGGCGGATGGATTCTCGGCAAAGGGTCCGTACTATCTGGTCTGCCGCGAGCGCGAGACGGGCAAGATCGTTTGGCGCGAGACGTACACCATCGCTGTTTCGTTTGCCCCTGTTGCTGACTTTGGTTTTTAGGAGTGTGCCCTATGTTTGATGGCAATGACGACGATCTGTGGGAAGTTCCCTCGATTGATGTGGATGTGCCTGCGGCGGCTGCGGAGGCGCCGGCGGCTGAGGCTGCTGCGCCTGCCCCGGAGCCGGTGGCTGCTGCGGAGGCCGTGACTGCCACGCCCGCCCCGGAGCCGGAGGAGGCTGCGTCCGTTGAGGCTGTGGTGACCGCCGAGGACGAATCCTCGACCGATGGCTATGACCAGGCTGTGGCCGAGGCTCCCGAGGACGACGGCTACGACATGGATGGCCTGGACGGCAAACTGCTCGAGCACTTTGCCGGCAAGATCGTGCGCAAGGACCTGACGGCCCTTATGAAGCGTGGCGCCAACGTGCCGACCTTTGTGCTGGAGTATCTGCTGGGCATGTACTGCTCAACCGACGACGAGGATGCCGTGGCAGAGGGCCTGGACCGCATCCGCAGGATCCTCACCGATAATTACGTGCGCCCCGACGAGTCCGAGCGCATTAAGTCCAAGATTCGCGAACTGGGCCGCTTTACCATCATCGACAAGGTGACGGCCAAGCTCGACGAGTACAAAGACATTTACGTGGCGTCGTTTGCCAATCTGACCATCGAGCCGTTTGTGATGCCGGCCGAGTACGTGCGCGACTATTCCAAGATTCTGCAGGGCGGCATTTGGTGCATAATGAGCATCGAGTATCGTCACCCCTTGGATGAGGAAGACGAGTTTGGCATGGAGGTCTTTGGCGACGATGCGCCGCGCCGCTCCAAGGCCAAGCGCAAAAAACGCGGACCCGAGGACTCTCCGTTTAGCGTGGCGTCGCTCACACCCATCCAGATGCCCAACCTGGACCTGGATGCCATGGTCGACGAGCGCCAGTACTTTACGCGCGACGAATGGCTCAACATGCTGCTGCGCTCGGCTGGCTATGAGCCCAGCGAGCTTTCCGAGAAAGAGCGCCTGCACTTTATCGAGCGCATGGTGCCACTGATCGAGCGCAACTACAACCTGTGCGAGTTGGGTCCGCGCGGTACCGGCAAGAGCCATATCTACAAAGAGGTTTCGCCCTACGCCATCTTGCTTTCGGGCGGCCAGACCACCACAGCCAACCTGTTTGGCCGTATGAACTCCATGCGCGCCGATCGCGTGGGCTTGGTGGGCCACTGGGACTGCGTGACGTTCGACGAGGTCGCCGGCATGCGGTTTAAGGACACCAATGCCGTGCAGATCATGAAGGACTATATGGCGAGCGGTAGCTACGCGCGCGGCCGCGATCAGATCAACGCCGATGCCTCCATGGTCATTGAGGGCAACATCAACGACACCGTGCAAAACGTTCTTAAGACCACACACCTGTTTGATCCGTTTCCGCCGGAGTTTAACAACGATTCGGCCTTCTTCGACCGTATCCACTATTACCTGCCGGGTTGGGAGATTCCCAAGATGCGCTCGAGCCTGCTGACCGGGCATTACGGCCTGATCACCGACTGCCTGTCGGAGTTTTGCAAGGAGATGCGCCGCAAGGATTTTACGCACCATATCGACCGGTATTTCCGCTTTAACAGCGACTTTAACAAGCGTGACGAGATCGCCGTGCGCAAGACCTTTAGCGGCTTGGCCAAGCTGCTGTTCCCCGACGAGGCCATGGACAAGGACGACGTGCGCTGGCTGCTGGACTACGCCATCGAGGGCCGTCGCCGCGTAAAGGAGCAGCTCAAGATTATGGCCGGCGTCGAGTTTATCGACGTCAACCTGGGCTACATGGATGCCGACAACCCGCAGGACGTGCATGTGGTGCGCGTGCCCGAGCAGAGCGAGGACACGCTGATTCCCGACGGGCCGCTGCTGTCCGGTCACGTGTTTGGCGTGGGCAGATCGCAGGGCGGCGAGGTCGCCGTGTACAAGCTGGAGAACAAGGCCGTTGCCGGCGAGTGCAAGTTTAAGCACGAGGGCGTGGCCTTTAACAAGCCGGTGCGCGATACGCTGGAGGCCGCGTTCGACAACTTTGTGAACCTGGCGAACCGTGTGGCGCCGGGCATGCACATTGGCTCCAAGGACTACCTGCTGTTCTACAACGACTTGCAGAGCAAGGGCTTGTCCGAGGAAGTTTCGCTTGCCGAGTTTGTGGGCCTGTGCTCCGCGGCCTGCAACCGCCCGGTGATGCCCGCGCTGGCGATTCCTGGAATCTTGCGCATGTCGGGTTCTATGGACGAGATCCGCGGGCTCGAGGACATTATGCGCGTGGCCAAAAACGCCGGCGCCAAGCGCGTGATTTTGCCGCTGAGCGCCATCGCGGGCCTGCAGAGCGTGTCGTCCGAGAATATTTCGGGGTTGAGCCCGGTGTTCTATATGGATGGCGACCCGGTCGACGCCGCGAAGAAGGCGCTGGATCTGTAGGGGTACGAGCGTGCGGGGCGTCCGGTGCTCGGGCGTTCCGCGAACATGTTGGTGCGTGGTGCGTGAGGAGGCCTGCCATGGCGGACGAGCGTTCTGTTGGTGAGCTGCTCGACGAGCTGTTTGGCTTTGAGTCGGTGGCCAAGCGGCAAACGGCGCTTGAGCAGTACGATCGCGGGGAGTTGGTGCGAAAGGCACGCTCCCGCGAGCTGCTGGGCGTGCTTAGGGGCGTCGAGGCTTCCGAGCACGCTGCACGCGAGTCTGCCGTTCAGGCTGTTGACGGGTACGTGCGCCGCGTTGAGAGCGCTGCGCTTGCACGCGCTCGCAAGCTGGCGGGCGTTGGGGGCCCGCTGCAGATGGAGCGTCGCTATGCTGCCTTTTTGCGCATGGAGGACAAGGCCGAGCTGCTGACGCGCCTGGAACAGACGCTTTCGTTTATCGAGGTAAAGCTGCGGACTAATACGGCGGACAGAGTGCATGCGGCGTACGATGCTGCGGGGGCCTTGGTGTTGCGGGATGCGGCACGCCTGAGTGACGTGCACGTTGTGGATGCCGTGCCCCTGGATGCCGATCTGCTGTGTACGCAGCTGGAGCAATTGCGTTGTGCTGCCGATGTGACGAACCTTGCGGGTATGATCACGGCGACGTTTGAATCTGAGCTGAGTGCGACGGGGTCGCAGGGCGCTGACGGGTTTACGGGCGATTTGGCTGGCGATGTAGCTGGTGACGTGGCGCTGGAGCGTGAACTTACCAACGTGCGCGGCGCTGCGCAGCGAGCGCGCTTGGCGGCGCAGGTGTATCGGGCCGAGCGCGCCGCCCGCGTTGCGGGGAGTGCGGTGGAGCCGGTATCGTTGCCCGAGTCTGCGTGCGTTGCGTGCGAGACGGCGTGTGATGCCGGAGAGCTTTCCGAGCTGCTCAATCAGGTTAAGAAGTCGTTTGAGACCTACCGTCGTGTTGTTGCCGACGGCGGGTCGTTCTGTGCGTTTGGCACGGGCTCCCCGCACGGCATTTGTTGTGGCACGAGCTATTTGGACTATGATTCTCGGCTTGATGAGGATGTGCTGGTGGGCGAGTACGATGGCGCAACCAGGCATACTGTTCGGCATGAGGTTGCGATTCCCGAGCTGGTGGATGAGGCTTCTGCCGAGGGCGGCGATTCGCTCAAGGTTGCCGTGGCGCGCATGCAGGAGTTTAACGGACGCCGTTACGATGGCGTGCTGGATGAGGATCCCGCGCGCCATGTGAATGCGTTTTGGTATGGACTCAAAAAGCTCAGCCAGTATTGCGAGGCCGCCGTGCGTGTGGACGAGCGTACTTGGGATTGCTTTGTCGATAAGGTGCAGTTTGCCTACGATGAGCCCGCGGGCCGTTTGGCCACGCAGATGGACGACAGGCAGGTTGCGGCTTTTGTTGCTGCTGTGGATGTGCTCGGCGTTGCTGAGTAGGGACCTGGCTCGGTAGGAGGTTTCACCATGAAAATCGAAGTCGATGTAGATCAGCTGCGCGAGAGCCTGATCGACCGCGCGGGGAGTGCGGCAGGCGTTGGCTTTCCGCCCGCCATGCTCGACGTGATGGATATCGAGGACGAGTCGCCCCAAGAGCTCCTAGCCCGAGCCGAACGCGAAGGCCTCGACCTCCGCGACTTCGCTGTCGACGAGGACTAAGGGTCCGGGGTAGCTAATATGGGACGGCGCGTCTGCATCCGCGACTGCGCGAAAATGCGCGATAAGCCGTCGTAATGGAGTCTAATGAGCTCGCGATTGCTCTATTTTGACTGCCCGCAGGCTAAGTGAGTAGGCTTTATTGGAAATCCTGAGCACACGACAAATTTGCTTCAATAAACCCGCAGGTCACAGACTTATGCTTCAGTGACGTGGTCGGCGATTCGGCAAAAGTCTACTCACTTAGTTTTGAGAGACACTAATTGTCCGCAACGTGATCCCAGCCGGGCCGATTGATGCTCAAATGTAGCCAATTCGGGACGTGTATCTTTTAGCTACCCCCTGGCCGCTACGATGCCAGCGTGGCGATGACGGCTTCGTCGCCGGCGTATATGAGGGTATTGCCGTCGGGGATGATCGTTTGGCCGTCGCGCTTGAGCATCACCACGATAAACGGGTGCTTACCTTGCGGCACGTCGCGCAGGCGCTGGCCGGCCAGGCGACCGTGGGGCGTCACGGTGACCTCGCGCAGCGTAACCTCGGCACGTTCTTCAAACGTCGGCGCGGCCATAACCAGAAGGTCGCCTTCCTCAATCACGGTATCCCCGTTGGGCAGCACCGGGTGCGCGCCATCGCGCAGCACCAAGACCACGAGCATGTTCGTCGCACTGCCAATATCGGCGAGCGAGCGCCCGGCAAACGGATGTCCCGCACCCACCTTGAGCTTGACGAACGACATGCCGTCTTCGTCGCGGTAATCGTTAAAGGTACGGCGCACGTCGCCTTCTGCATCGATCATATCGAGTTTCTTCGCCACTGCTGGCAGCAGCGAGCCCTGCACCACAATGCTCGACACGGCAATCACAAAGACCAGGTCAAACAGGTCGTGCCCACCGGGAACACCGGCCACAACGGCAAAGAGGCTAAATACGACCGAAGCTGCGCCGCGCAGACCCGCCCAGCTTACGAGCGCCACCTGGCGGGGGTTGGTCTTAAAGGGCGCCAACAGCATGCCGACGGCGATGGGACGGCTCACGAAGAGCATAAACGCCATGAGCGCCAGGCCCGGTAGCAGCATTTGCGGCAGGCGCGCGGGCGTCACGAGCAGGCCCAGCAAAAAGAAGATGGTCATCTCGGCCATCTCGGTAAGGGTGTCAAAAAAGTGCGCCATCTCGACCTTGCCGGTGATGTCGCTCGCACCCAGCACAATGCCTGCCAGGTATACGGCCAAAAAGCCGTTGCCGCCCAGATAGCTCGGCAGCGCGTAGGCGACGATGGCCACGGCGAACAAAAAGATGGTCTGTGCGCCCTCAGCCGTTGCGTGCGCGCGCTCGATCAGGCGGCCCGATGCCCAGCCGATGACAATGCCCAGGCCTACCCCTAGGATGATTTGCTTGGCCAGCAGTATGGGAATGTTGATGTCGCCGCCAGCTGCGAGGGTGGCGAGTACCGCGGTGAGCATGTAGGCGACGGGATCGTTGGAGCCCGATTCGACCTCGAGCAGCGAGTCGGTGCCGCCCTTTAGCGACAGGTTGTGCTCGCGCAGCACACTAAAGACGCTGGCCGCGTCGGTGGATGCTACGACCGATCCCAGTAGCAGGCCGCTGATCCAGTCGAAGCCCAGTACAAAGTGCGCGAACACGCCGGTGATGCCAGCGGTGATGACGACGCCGAGCGTGCTCAGCAGCACCGCGGGCACGGCGACGGGTTTGGCGCGGTCGATGTTGGTGTTAAAGCCGCCGTAGAACATGATGAACAGCAGCGCCGTGCTGCAGACGGTTTCGGTGAGCGCATAGTCGCTAAAGTCGATATGCGCCGGACCGTTGACACCCAGCAGCATGCCGAGTGCGATAAAGATGAGCAGGGTGGGGAAGGGGAGCTTTTTGCCGACGGATTTGATGGTCAGGCACAGAATAATGACGAGGCCGATAAAGAGAAGTATCTGGTTCATGGATGGTGTCCGCTCCTGGGTGGTTGGCGTGGCACGGTCAGTTATCTGCGGTTATTTGTACCCAAAGATGGTGGGTTTATGGGGTTGGATTGCGGGCGTGCGCGATATCGTCATAGACGGCTGCCGTCTGTGCCTCTGCTCGGAAACCCTTTCCAGCTCTATCGCAACGGAGTACAATGGGTAACGTTTAAGTTCAACTTGAAGTTTTAGTTGCGGCTCCGGGCTTCGGTCGTAATGCAGGGAAAGGCGTTCCATGGCGATCTATGTGACATCTGATGCTCACGGGCACGTGCGTGCGCTTGACGAGGCCCTGTCCAAGATTTCGCTGGCTTCCGACGATACGCTGTACGTGCTGGGCGATATGATTGATCGCGGGCCCGATCCGGTTGGCGTTATTAAACTGGTGCGATCGCTGCCCAACGCGCGCGTGCTCAAGGGCAATCACGAGCAGATCATGCTCGACGCCATCATTGGCCAGGATCCGCTCGATGCCGAGACCTGGGATATCAACGGCGGTTGGACGACCCGCCAGCAGCTCAACGATATGGAATTTGAGGCGTACGAGGAGCTCGTGCGTTGGATGGCGACGCTGCCGCTTTACGCGGTGGCCGAGACTGACGAGCGTCCGTACTTGCTGGTGCATGCCGGTATTGAGACCGAGGCTGCCCGGGCGTTTTTGCTTGAGCATGGGATTGATTGCGCCGATGGGGTGGGAGCGGTCGATGCCAATAGCGAGTTGCTACAGCAAATGCTCGCCGTGCAGTCTTCCGATGACTTGCTGTGGATTCGTCACGGTTACTGGGATGCTCCGACGGGGCTTCTTTCTGCCGAGGGCAAGGGTCCGGTCGTGGTGAGCGGCCACACGCCAACGGTGTCGCTCGGGCGTTATTGCGAGGTAGGGGGGCTGGCGGGGCTTGATGAGGAGTCGGGCCGTGGGCAGATTGTGCGCCTGGGCGGCGAGGATGCCGCCGGCGTGCCCGATCGCATCGATATCGACTGCGCCGCCGCCACTGGGTCGGAGTTTGGCCGCGTAGGTATCCTGCGTCTAGACGATGGGGCCGAGTTTTACGCGAACATCAACCCAGGCGAATAACCGGTGCAAGGGGTAGCTAATTTGGGACGGGGCTTTTTTGACTACCCTTGGTGCAATGGGGTCAGAAATGAGGAGCGTCCGCGTCCGCGGCAGCGCGAAAATTCTCGAAAAACCGTCGCAACGGAGTCAAACGACCTCGCGACGGTTCTTTTTTGGGTGCCCGCTGGCTAAGTGAGTAGACTTTTTTAGAAAAGCCGAGCACCCAACATATTTGCCTCGATAAAACCGCAGGTCACAGACTTGTGCTTTGTCGGTGTGGTCGGGGATTCGGTAAAAGTCTACTCACTTAGTTTTGCGTGATGCATATTGTCCGCAACGAGACTCCAGCCGGGGTGATTCCATCGCAAATTCCGGTGACCGGGGCAGCTAATTAGGCGCCGTATGGGTTGCGGTCGCGTTCGATGCGTTGGCGGATGTGGGCGTACTCGATAATCAGTAGCACCAGGAGCAGGGCCATGATGGCTAGGTAGCTCACCACAGCGCCCATCAGGCCCAGCAGGTTGATCAGGATCACCGGCAACACCACGCTCACGGCGAAGCAGATCAGGTAGATCTTGGTGACATCGCCGGCGTGGCGCAACACCGTGATAATGGCGTAGATAAAATCGATGGCCGCGGTGACGCCGCCGGCGACGACCATCAGCAGCGCCAGCGTGCGGTAGCGCTCAAAGTCGAGGCCGTACATAAAGCTCATGAGGGGAATGCCGGGGCCTGCCATAAATGCGGCGCTCACGCCGGTGATGGCCACGATCAGCGCCATAACGGCAATAATAATCAAGTCAAAGCGGCGACGCTTACGCGGATTCGCCCAAATGCTCGACAGACGCAGGAGCTGCGGTTTATAGATAAATCCGATGCTCAACAAAATGGCCTGCGCCGGAAAGAACAGGGCATTAAAGTACAGCTGATACTTATAGGCCAGCGTGCCCTCCATCACAAACTTGGGCATGCTCTCGATAAGGTTGAACAGGAACAGCGCACCAAAAAGCGGGGCGCACTGGACAAACAGGTGACCGACCTCGCGCAGGCTCACGCGGCGCGATTTTTCGGTCTCGAGCAGGGCGAGCGGCGCGGTGACCAGCACGAGCGAGGCGATGGCGGTGACACCCATGGCCATGGCCGCGATGGGCATGCTGCGCGTGAGGAACAGTGCCACGCTAAAGATCGCGATGACACCGGCGGAACGCAGCGTTTGGCTCATGCCGGCCAAATAGAGCTTGTCGGCCTGCTGCAGGCGGCCCTCGTACACGTCGGCGATGCCGTCGATCACCTTATAGAGGTAGACGCCCAGGCCGATCGTGGCCATCTGCGCATCGTAGCCGCGGGCGCTGCTGTATACCAGGCCGCATGCCAGCGCGAGCGCTCCGCAAAGCCAGCGGTTGAGCTGGTAGGAGGCGAAGGAGGTTTTTTCGTCGATGTCCGAGACCTGGAAATTGCGCACGCCGTAGCTGCACGCGATCATGATGAGCGTGCCAGTGACAAAGGCGATGGAGAACTTTCCGGCTTCCTCGGCGCCTACGAGCTGCGTCGACACAATGGTGAGCAGCGGAAACGCCATGCCCCATACGGCGGTGCCCAGGGTATTCCAAAGGTAGTCGCGACGGGTGGCGTGATCTTCGTACTCGGCTTCTTGCGTGGATAAGCCGCCGCCGTAGACAGCACCGAGTAGGCGGTTCCACCAGGCATTGACCATGCGGTGGATGGGGCCGGGTTGGCGATCGCGCTCGCGGCGACGGCGCGTGGCCTGGCTGCTGTCGGGGCCGCCGGCGTTGCGCAGGCTCAGCTCCTGGATGCGCGCGAGCTCTTCGGCCGTGTGGGAGGCGGGGAACAGGCCGTTCTCGATGCGCCCGCCTTGCCCGTGCGCCCCGCCCGATACGGTGGGGTCGGTGACGCCGTTGCGGCGGGCGATGGCGCGGCGGATGCTATCGAGGGGCGTGATGCTCAAGGCGGAGTCCTTTCTCTTACTGCGCTCTAGTATAGCCACGGTGGTATCGATTCGTATTTTTGAACAGGTTGTTCAATAATTTCGGCGGCGCCATTCAGTAGTCGGCACTTCGGGACGTTTCTTATGTGCCGGCACTTTAGGAATGTCCCTAGGTGCCGGCATCCGGGGACACTCCTTGGTTGTCGCCTGTTCAAGAGTGTCCCCAACGACTACTCGTTTAAGAACGTCCCCAATGACTAAGAACGTCCCCAATGACTAGGCCGCTTGCGTGCGATTTTTGACCGTTGAGCGGGCGCTTCGCCGTTGCCGCAAAAACGTTTTTGCATATCGGGTACAACGGGCTTTACGTGAGTAAAGTGCGCGTCGCTTCCACGTGACGCACTTTTAAAGGAGGCCCCATGCCTGGTGTTACCCCTGCAGAAGTTCTGTCCAACTTTGGTATTACGCTCGTTGAAGATCCCGCCGAGAATCAGCCTCGTCTGCTGGTCGATCTACCCGCCGCGGAGCTCGTCGAGCATGCCATCCGCCGCAATGAAGGCCGCATGGCCTCCAACGGCGCGCTGGTGATCGAGACGGGAGAGCGCACTGGCCGATCGCCCAACGACCGCTTTATCGTCGATACGCCCGACGTGCACGACAAGATTGCCTGGGGTGCCGTCAACCGCCCGCTTTCTGCCGAGAGCTACGAGGCCATCAAGGCCGGCATCGTCGACTATCTCAATGAGCGCGACGTGTTCGTCACGCGCGGTATGGCCGGTGCCGACCGCAACCATACGCGTCGCCTGCTTGTCGCCTGCGAGCGCGCCAGCCAGGCGCTCTTTATTAAGCAGATGCTCGCCCGCCCGCTTGCCCGCGAAATCGCACGCACTGGCGAGCCGGACTTCTGCGTCCTTGCCGCACCCGGCTATCAGTGCGACCCTGCCACCAATGGCCTTAACTCCAGCGCCGCGGTGGTTATCAATTTCCAGGAGCGCGTGATTCTGGTCGCTGGCACCGGCTACTCCGGTGAGATTAAAAAGTCCATATTCAGCGTTATGAATTACCTGCTGCCCGTCGAGGACGACGTGCTGCCCATGCATTGCTCGGCCAGTATGGACCCCGTCACGCATGAGACCGCCGTGTTCTTTGGCCTTTCCGGCACCGGCAAGACCACGCTTTCGGCCAATCCCACGCGCCTGCTGATCGGCGACGACGAGCACGGTTGGTCCGACATGGGGATTTTCAACATCGAGGGCGGCTGCTACGCCAAGTGTGAGGGCCTGGACGCGTTCCACGAGCCCGAGATCTTCAACGCCGTCCGCTTTGGCGCCATCTGCGAAAACGTGGTGCTCGACGAGAGCCGCAAGCCCAACTACGACGACGTCTCGATCACGCACAACACACGCGTGGCCTACCCTGTGGAGCACATTCCCAACGCGTGGACCAAGGGCATGGGCACCACTCCGAGCGTCGTGCTGTTCCTGACCTGCGACGCCTTTGGCGTGTTGCCGCCCATCTCACGCCTGACGTCCGATGCCGCCATGTACCACTTTGTAACGGGCTTTACGGCCAAGATCCCCGGCACCGAGGTCGGCGTCACCGAGCCCACGCCCACGTTCTCCTCGCTGTTTGGCGAGCCGTTTATGCCGCTCGATCCCATGGTCTACGCTAAGATGCTCGGCGAGCGCATCGCCGACGGCCGCACGCGCGTCTACCTGGTCAACACCGGCTGGATTGGTGGCGGCTACGGCGTGGGTCATCGCATCGAGCTGGCCTATACGCGCTCACTGGTCGCTCGCGCCCTCGACGGCACCATCGAAGAGAGCGAGTTTGTGCACGACGACATCTTTAACGTCGACATTCCCACCACGTGCCATGGCGTGCCCGACGGCATCCTGGTGCCGCGCCAGTACTGGCAGAGCACCGCGCGCTACGACGAGGCAGCGCACAACCTGGCAGTGATGTTCGAGGAGAACTTCGAGAAGAAGTACTCGCACCTGCCCGAGTCCGTAAAGGCCGCCGGTCCGCACGCACAGGTGCCCGCCGAGGCCCGTCATCGCAGTCGCGGCCTGCTGGGGCTCCGCCACTAGCTTCGCCTTGGACCCAAAACCACCATAAAGGGGGCAGGCATCTTTACGGTGGTTTTGCTCGCGCGGATGACTCGGGTTACAATACGCCTGACATATCGTCCCCTTCTCCGGATGGGGGCAGCGTAAGCGCTCTTGTGGCGGCACCGTAGGACTTTGAAGGTGGCCGTCGTAAGGGCGCTTTTTGTTTGGGTGTCCGGGCTCGGGAGCACGCTAGGAAAGGAGAGCTTATGAAGAGTTTCGTTGCCGAGGATTCGTTTTGGGAGCTGTTTCCGCAGGCGGCTATCGGCGTTGTGGTCGTAAAGGGCATGAAGCCCGCGGCGCAGATTGCCCAGGAGGACGTGGATGCGATTGCCGCGTTGCTCGACCGCGCCAATATCGATGCGGAGCGTCACCTGACGAGTGATACCATCAGCGAGAATGCGCCGGTTAAGGCGTGGCGCGAGGCGTATCGCCTGTTCAAGACCAAGAAGGGCGCGCGTTGCTCAGTTGAGAACCTGCTCAAGCGCGTGCTCAAAGGCAAGCCGGTCGGCCACATCACGCCGGCGGTGGATATCTACAACACGATTTCGTTGACTTATGCACTGCCCGTTGGCGGAGAGGATTTGCATGCTATTGAGGGCAATCTGCGCTTGGCGGTGACCGACGGCGGCGATGCGTTCTTGCCACTTGGCGAGGAGGCGGATGATCCGACACTGCCCGGTGAGCTTGCCTATATCGATGATGCGGGCGCCGTGTGTCGTTGCTGGAATTGGCGCGATGGCGTTCGCACGGCGCTGTCCGACGATTCGGCCGATGCGTTCCTGGCGATTGAGTGTGTAGAGCCCGAGCGGATGGGGGATTGTCAGGCTGCGATCGATCGCTTGGCCGAGCTGCTCGAGCGGTATCTGGGTGCCACCGTTCTGGTTAAGACGCTTGTGACCCGCGATAACCCGCGCGTGGAGCTGTAACTCGGCCCAAAACCACCACAAAGGCGCACCGTCCCCTTTGTGGTGGTTTTTATGTTAATGGGTTAACAAATGGGATATTTGGGTAAGGGCGTTGCATTGTGCGGCTAAGATGTTTACCCGTTAGCATCATGTAAGCGAAAGGCAGTCGTCACCATGCAGCAGAACGACGAGACACGTTTTGAGGACTTTGTCGGACTGATCAGCGGCCTCTACAAGGAGATTCAGCGCATCAAGACGTCCGAAGGTGCAAGGCTTGGCCTTAAGGGCTCCGATGTCATGTGCCTGTATTATCTTGAGCGCAGCAAGGACGGCTTGACTGGCGCCGACCTCGCCCGCATGGCCGGCGTTACCCGTGCCGCCGTTTCGCGCACACTGGCACATCTGGAGGAGGGCGGCTACGTCGAGGTCGACGACTCGGGCGATGCGGCCGTCAAGTACCGTGCCCCGGTGCGCCTGACCGCCCTGGGCGGCGAGAGCATGAGCGAGGCCGATCGCATCATTCGCGATGTACTCGATACCACCGGCAAGGCCATGGGCGTGGAGCAGCGCGAGCAGATGTATGCGTCGCTTCGCACGATTCTCAACACCCTGCGCGAGATGTAGAGCCGCGTAGGCGCTAGCTTTCAGCCAACAACTGCATCGTCCCGTTTGAGCGCGCACGCCGTGCTGGGATCTTGTTGTCAAAATTCCCTGCGCGAGACCTGCGCAAGAAAGGATTCGCTATGTCCGTCCGCATTATTACCGATTCCGCCAGCGATATGTCTCCGGCGGAGCACCCGGCGCTTTCCGTTTTGCCGCTGTCCGTCACCTTTGGCACCGATGTGTACATGGATGGCGTCGACATCGATCACCAGCGCTTTTACGAGATGCTCGTGGAGCGCGACGAGCTGCCCAAGACCGGTCAGGTCAACCCGTACGCCTTTTCACAGGCGATTGCCGAAGCACGTGAGGCCGGCGACGAGGCCGTGATTATTACCGTGGGCGCCAAGCTTTCGGGCACCAACCAGAGTGCTCGTACGGCACTTGCCGAGGCGCCGGGCGGCGACGTGTTCGTCGTGGACAGCAATAACGTGACCTTGGGCGAGCGCGTGCTGGTCGAGTATGCGCTGCGCCTGGTGGACGAGGGCCGTAGTGCGGCCCAGATCGCGGCGGCGGTCGAGGCCATGCGCGACCGCGTGGTGGTTATCGGTTTGCTCGAGACGCTGGAGTACTTGGTGCGCGGAGGCCGTCTGTCTGCCGCGGCCGGCGCCGTGGGTACGCTGCTCAACGTGAAGCCCGTGGTGGCTGTCGAGGATGGCCTCATCGTGCAGTTGGGCAAGGCGCGCGGTTCCAAAAACGGTCGAAACCTGCTCAACCAGAAGGTCGAACAGGCGGGCGGCGTCGACTTTTCCATGCCGCTGGCGCTCGGCTATACGGGTCTTTCGGACGCGGTGCTCAAGAAGTATATCAAGGACAGTGCGGCGCTGTGGGCCGGCCACACCGAGGGCGAGCTGCCCGTCCACACTATCGGCGCCACCATCGGCACCCACGTAGGTCCCGGCGCCGTAGCGGTAGCCTTCTTCCAGCCCGTCAACTAACGTACCTGCCAAAAAGGGACAGGTTTATTTTGGCAGGTTTTATCTGGGTAAACGCTGCCTGCCATGCCATGTGATCCCTCGGGGACGGCGGGGTTGCGGACCATCGGCCACGCGGAGGCCATAAATGACCTGAACCCCCGCCGTCCCCAAGGGATCATTTGCTTTATGCTGTTGCGGGCGGAAAGGGGTAGGCGATGGCGTCTGAGGGCTTTTTTGAGCGGGTGTACGAGGTGGTCGAGCAGATTCCCGAGGGGATGGTCGCCACGTACGGCCAAGTGGCGCTGCTCGCCGGTCGTCCACGCAGCGCGCGCTATGTGGGCTATGCGCTGCACAGCAATCCGCGCCCTGGTCAGATTCCCTGCCATCGTGTGGTGTTTGCCGATGGCCGCATTTGCGAGGGCTTTGCGTTTGGCGGCCCCGATGCTCAACGTGAGCTTCTGCTGGGGGAGGGCGTGACGTTTGCCGACCCCATGCACGTCGACCTGGCCGCCTGTCGTTGGCCTGCCGGGCTTTAGCGGTTTGCTCGCGCCAAAACCACCAAAAAGGTGCCCGTCACCTGTGGCGAACGCCGGCACTGGTGACATTTCCGCAGATAAAACCTGCCAAAATAAACCTGTCCCTTTTTGGTAGGTTTACCGGGGTTAACTTATGGAGACGATGTGGTGGCGTATATTCTCGCCAGAAAGTAAACCACGGTGAACTATATTGTATTCAGCAACGGAGCAGGCAATAGGCGATGAAAAAGCCTGCCCTGTTGAGTTTGATTCGCATTCCTCCCCTCTGTGCGATTCAACGGTGTACTTCGGGAACAGGCCCGCTGGCAACTAACTGCCAGCGGGCCTGTTCCTGTTTCGGGGAGAAATCTAATCTTACCGTCTATGTTGTGCGAAAGCGCTTTGCCTAGTACACCATACCCATGGCGTCCTGAACCTCGGCCAGGGTCTGCTCGGCGATCTCGTTGGCGCGGCGATTGCCCTCGTGCAGTACGTCCTTGACGTAATTCAGGTTGTTCTCGTAGCGCTGGCGACGCTCGCGGATCGGGGCGAAGTACTCGTTGACGGCCTCGGTCACGTACTTCTTGAGCTGGCCGGAGCCGCCCATGCCGATCTCCTCGGCAATCTCGACCTCGGAGCGACCGGTGCAGATGGCGGCCGTCGAAAGCAGGCCGGACACGCCGGGGCGGTTCTCGGGATCAAACGTGATCATGCGCTTGGAGTCGGTCTGGCTCTTCTTGATGCGCTTGGCCGTCTCCTCGGCGGTCATCGAGATATTGATGGCGTTGCCGTAGCTCTTGCTCATCTTACGACCGTCCAGGCCCGGCAGCAGCGGAGTCTCGGACAGCAGCGCGTCGACCTCAGGGAACACCTTGCCGTAGCGGTTGTTAAAGCGGCGGGCGATGGTGCGGGTGAGCTCGATATGCGGCAGCTGGTCGCGACCGACGGGCACCACGTTGCCCTTGCAGAACAGGATGTCGCAGGCCTGATGCACTGGGTAGGTGAGCAGAAGGCCGGTGAGCTCGTGGCCCGAGGCCTCCATCTCGGCCTTGACCGTGGGGTTGCGCGCCAGCTCGGCCTCGGACACCAGCGACAGGAACGGCAGCATAAGCTGGTTTGCGGCGGGCACGGCGGAGTGCGCGTAGATCATGGTTTTGTCGGGGTCGATGCCGCAGGCAAGGTAGTCCATGACCATGTTGTACACGTTGTCCTGGATGTGCTCGGTGGTGTCGCGGTCGGTGATGACCTGGTAGTCGGCGATGAGCACGTTGGTCTTGGCACCCATGTTCTGCAGTTCAACACGGCCCTTGAGGGTGCCGAAGTAATGACCCAGGTGCAAGCGTCCGGTCGGTCGGTCGCCGGTGAGCATGGTGAACTTCTCGGGCGTCTTTGCCAGGCCCTCGCGAATGGCGTTGCTCTTTTGCAGCGCGACTTCGTAGCTGTTCTCGTTTGGCATGATTGCTCCTAACGTATGCGTATTGGTCAAAATGATAACGCGTTTATTGAAAGGGGTGGGGCGTAAGTGGGTGAGGTGCCGGTAGGGCGAGGGCTATGCGGTGCTCGCGACGCAGTCGCGAGCAGCCAGCAGCAATGAGTCACTTCCTCGGCAATAAAACCTAGCGCCTGTGGTGGCGCTCATCCTTGCGCTCCTCGGCTGCCTGCTCCTCCTGTTTAAAGGCGGGGTCGTCGGGGGTTACCAGCTCGTCCTCGTGTGTGCGCTTATTGTAATGGTGGCGCAGGACGGGCTCAAACAGGTGCAGGTGCTTGGCGAAGGCAGCCGAGCCAATGGCGAGCACGACAAAGATGAGCACGCGCGTGGGCACCTCGACCTGATTGATCGTGGCGGCGCCGGCCGAAAGCATGATGCACCAGGCGTAGATGAGCAGCACGGCCTGCTTTTGGTTGTAGCCCTCTTGGATCAGGCGGTGGTGGATGTGGCCCTTGTCGGCCTGTCCGATGCTAATGTGGGCCCGCTTGCGGCGCACGATGGCGCTGAACGTGTCGATGATGGGTACGCCTGCCACGATGAGCGGGATGATGAGTGAGGTGAGCGCGGCGGTGCGGCTCACGTTGAGTAGCGAGATGGATCCCAAAGCGAAGCCCAACAGCAGCGACCCCGAGTCGCCCAAGAAGATGCTCGCGGGGTTGAAGTTGTAATGCAGAAAAGCCACGCACGAGCCAAAGAGCGCGATGGAGAGCGCGGCGGCATCGATACGGCCCGAAAGCATGGCCATCGTGAACATGGTGAACGATGCGATGCCGCAAATGCCCGTGGCCAGACCGTCGAGGCCGTCGATGAGGTTGATGATATTGGTGAACGCCACTAGGTAGATCACGGTGATGGGGTAGGCGAGCCAGCCGAGCATAATCTCGCCAGGGGCAAACGGGTTGACAATGACGCCGATCCGCAGGCCGCCCATGCAGGCGATGAGCGCGGCAAGCACCTGGCCGGCCAATTTTTGCTTGGGCTTGAGCTGGAAGACATCATCGATCGCGCCGGTCGCAAAGATCACGGTAAAGGAGAGTGCCAGCACGGGGTAGCTGATGTGCAGGCGCGGGTGCGGCACCAAAACGGGTGGCCAGCCCAGATACCAAGTGCCCACGATCTGCACAATACAGGCGATGACGAGGCCCAAAAAGACCGCGGTGCCGCCCATGCGCGGGATGGGTTTGGTGTTAATGCGGCGCTTTGAGGGATAGTCGACGGCGTCGAGCTTGATTGCCAGGCGCTTGACTAGGGGTACCGTGAGAAAGGTCGTGACAAAAGCCGCGACCGCCACGCATAAGTACGGTATGAAGCTCGTGGAGGAAGCCATGAATCGAAAACCGCCAAGCGTCGAAGGAAAAGGTCAAAAGATGCCATGCCGCAAAGGGTATAGCTGACCCATGATACTCGACCAAGGGGGGTGTAAGGAATTGCACGGGGCGATAATCACGTGCTTACCAGATATTGGGATGTTAGCGGGGGTTCTGCCAAGTGCCGTTGGGTGTCATATGGGATCTGCGATGACAATTATGGCAAAATCGGCAAAAGAAAACCACCCCCCACGTTACGAAAATGAACCCACCTAAAACAGGTGGGTGCCCTCATCGACTGTTCCAGCGTCCTTAACAACGAAGGATACCTGTACTAAGTACGACTGTGTGGGCTCCCTAAATAAACGCGACGGTTCACCCAGTTGCTCCGCGGGGGGCGGAATACCTACATCATAAAGCGGCACTTTGTTGATTCCAGTCTTGACATTACAAAAATCGTGTCGGACGATTACGGCGCCTTGGGGCTCGAGCCGCCTGTGCGGTCCGGGCCTTTACGTTTGAGCTGCTGAATCGTTGTTTTGGAGCATGGTTTTATGCCGACGTCGTTGACCGAACTTTTTTCGCCCGCCTGCCATTTGTGTCCACGCCGTTGCGGCGCGGCACGCGACGAGGGCGCGCACGGCGTATGCGGCGCCGACGACACGCTTAAGGTCGCCCGCGCGGCGCTCCATATGTGGGAGGAGCCGCCCATTTCGGGCGAGGCCGGCTCGGGCACGATTTTCTTTAGCGGCTGTTCGCTCAAATGCGTCTACTGTCAAAACCACGAGATCTCGACGGGCAATTTCGGTCTTGAGATCACGACCGAGCGCTTGGTCGAGATTATGTTGGAGCTGCAGGGCCAGGGTGCGAACAATATTAATCTGGTGACGGCGACACACTACGTGCACCTGCTGCCGGCCGCGATTACCGCGGCACGGGCGCGCGGGTTGGACATCCCGATCGTCTACAACACGAGCGGTTATGAGCGTGCGAGTGCCGTGGCGGCGCTCGGCGATCTGGTCGATGTGTGGCTTACCGACTTTAAGTATGCCGATGCGGCGCTTGCGCAGTCGCTCTCTCATATAAAGGACTACCCACGTGTGGCTGTGTCAGGCCTGGCGCAAATGGCGCGCGAGATCGAGCGCCGCGGGGGAGAGCTGGTAGACGAGGACGGGCTCATGAAGCGCGGCATGATTGTGCGCCATCTGGTGCTGCCGGGGCATGCAGACGATTCATGCCGCGTGCTGGACCTGGTGTGGCAGACGGTGGGCGACGTGCCAATCTCGGTCATGAACCAGTACACGCCCAATGCGCTCATGCGCGAGCAAGGCGGCAAGTTGGCACGCGCCGTGACGCGCGAGGAGTACGAGCAGGTGCTCGATCATGCCGATGACCTGGGCTTTACGACGATGTTCTGGCAAGAGGGCGGCGCGGTAGACGAGAGCTTTACCCCGGCGTTTGACACCACCGGCGTCCTCACCAGCGCAAAGTAGCGCGTTCGCCGATGATTTTTCTGGGACGGGGATTAAAAAATCATTCGGTACATGATGATTTTTTAATCCCCGTCCCAGAAAATCATCGGGTGGCTCGGACATACGAAAGGCAGCCAAAACAGCTCCGTCTCAAAAAGACTGGGTATTGGGCGTTGACAGTTGGCGAGCCGTAGGTAAAATATCGACTTGTCCTGGGGACGTAGCTCAGTTGGGAGAGCGCTGCCGTCGCATGGCAGAGGCCGAGGGTTCGACTCCCTTCGTCTCCACCCTTTGATTTGATAAGCCGCTGACATTGTGTCGCGGCTTTTTTTAAAAGAAAGGGCTATACCATGGCTGAGCTTGAGTCCCAACCACTGTCTGCCGAGGAGCGCGCCGAGTTGGAAGAGCTCCGCGCCGAGAAGGCTCGTCGCGAGGCCCAGGAAGAGGCACGCCGCGAGCGTGAGGAGCTGGCCGCCCTGCGTGCCGAGCGCGAGAAGGCCGAGGAGGCCGCTGCGAAGGTTGCATCCGCGCTCGCGCCCAAGCCCGCCGCCGCGAAGCCCGCGCCCACCGCACCCAAACCTCAGCCTAAAAAGGCCGCTCACCCCAAGCACGTCGAGCCCAAACCGAGCCGTGACGAGATGACCTTTGCCCAGCGCATGGTCACCTCCAAGGAGCCTACGGGCGAGAATGAGATCCCCGGTATGGCTCCGGCTCAAAAAATCATCATCGTGCTCGCCCTCCTCGCGTTTATCGTCTTTATGGTCTATACGATCACGGGTAGCATGGGCCTGCACTAACCTGTTCGCGCCGGGCTTCACGCCCGCACGTCTGTCTCGCCCAACCTCAGCCTCTGCACAACGCATCCGAAAGGTCGCCCCATGGCTTTGACCGACATCTCGCATCCTGCCGACATCGCAATGCTTACCGACCTGTACGAACTCACTATGGCCCAGGGCCTGTGGGAGAGCGGTAAGGCCAACGAGCAGGGTTGTTTTACGGCGTTTTACCGCGACCATCCGTTTGGCAGCGCGTACGCCGTCATGTGCGGCACCGCCGAGCTGCCCGAGCTGGTCGAGAACCTTCGCTTTACGGCCGAGGATATCGACTACCTCGCCTCGCTCCAGGCCCCGGCCGGCGGCGCGATGTTCAAGCCTGGATTCCTCGACTACCTACGCGATTTTCGTGCACACGTGAATATCGACGCCGTCCCCGAGGGCGAGCTCGTCTTTCCGCGCGAGCCCATGGTGCGCGTCACCGGCCCGGCACTGGAGTGCCAGCTGCTCGAGACCGCGCTGCTCAACATCGTCGGCTTCCAGACACTTGTTGCCACCAAGACGGCGCGCGTGGTGTTGGCGGCGGACGGCCACCCCGTGGCCGAGTTTGGCCTGCGCCGCGCCCAGGGTCCCGATGGTGGCCTGGCCGTCGCGCGCGCGAGCTACGTTGCCGGCTGTTCCTCTACGTCCAACGTGCTTGCCGGGCGCCGATACGGTATTCCCGTCTTTGGCACGCATGCGCACAGCTGGGTGATGAGCTTCGATTCCGAGCTTGAGGCCTTCCGTGCCTTTGCCAAGTCGAGCCCCAAGAATTGCACGTTGCTGATCGACACGTACGACGTGCGCGAGGGCTGCGAACATGCCATTACGGTTGCCAAGGAGATGGAGGCGGTGGGCGAGCGCCTGTCGGCTATTCGCATTGACTCGGGTGACCTTGCCAAGCTCTCCAAGTATGTCCGCAGCCGTTTTGACGCCGAGGGCCTGCCCTATGTGGGGATTTCGGTCTCCAACGACCTGGACGAGTACACGATCCAGTCGCTGCTCGACCAGGGTGCGCCCATCGATAGCTTTGGCGTGGGTACCAAGCTCGCGACCTGCTACGATCAGCCGGCGCTGGGCGGCGTGTACAAGCTTTCCGCCCGCCGTGCGAGTGAGGCAGACCCGTGGACGCCGGTGGTGAAGCTCTCCGAGCAGCCCTACAAGCGCACGATCCCCGGCGTGCAGCGCGTGCGCCGCTATTACGACGGCTTTGGCGGCCCGATCTGCGACATGATCTATGACGAGGACCATCTGGCGGGGGAGGGCGCCGCGCACGGCAATACCCTCGTGGCCGTCAACGATGCCGCCTTGGTGACCGATGTGTCCGAGCTCGAGTATCGTGAGCTGCTGGTGCCGATCGTGCGCGGCGGCAGCGCGGTGGCTCCGCGCGAGAGCATCGAGGACGCGCGCGAGCGTTGTGCCTGGGCGCTCGATCATCTGGACGCTGCCTACAAGCGCTTCCTGTACCCGCAGACCTACGTGGTGGGCATGGAGCAGGGCCTGGCTCGGGTACGCGACGAGCTCGTGCGCAAGAACATGGCCGCGGCATCCGCCTTCCCCTGGGCAAAATGATCCGAAGGGGACGGAGGAAAACGGATCATTTTCTTGCTCGCCCGCTCGCTCGTTCGCTGAACAGTTGATTGGTTTGACGTATGACGACTTCCTATAAAACGATGGTGGTAAAGGTCGGCTCGTCCACGGTGGTGGGTGCCGACGGCAAGGTCAACCGCGCGTTTATCGGTGGCCTGGCCGATCAGGCCGCGGCCCTGCGCAAGCTCGGCTGGCGCTTGGTCGTGGTGAGCTCGGGCGCTATCGCCTGTGGCTATCCCGTGCTGGGCTTCGACCGCAAGCCGGTCGGCGATCTGCCGAGCCTGCAGGCATGTGCTTCTGCCGGCCAGTGCATCATCTCGTCGGTCTACGACGAGGAGTTCCATGCGCGTGACCTGCTTACCTCGCTCGTGCTGCTCACGCGCCACGATACGGCCCGTCGCACGTCCTACCTGCACGCGCGCGACGCCCTGCTGCGCCTGGTGGAGCTGGGCGTGGTGCCGGTCGTCAACGAGAACGATACCGTCACCGTCGATGAGATCAAGTTTGGCGACAACGACACGCTGGCGGCGCTTGTGAGCTGCCTGGTTTCTGCCGATCTGTGCGTGACGCTTTCGGACATCGATGGCCTCTATACCGCCAACCCGCACGAGGACCCCACGGCCGAGTTCGTCCCGGTCGTGCGCAAAATCGACGCCAAGATCATCGCCTCGGCGGGCGATTCTTCGACTTCGGTGGGCACGGGCGGCATGATCACCAAGATCCGCGCGAGCCGCATTCTCATGACGGCGGGCATTCAAAGCGTGATTTGCTCGGGCGAGGAGCCCAATGCGCTCGTTCGCCTGGCCCGCGGCGAGAGCGTGGGTACGCTGTTCGATCCGCCGGCGGAGCGCCTGGACATTGCGCCGCGCAAGCTGTGGATCGCGCTGGGTGACAAGGCACATGGCTCGGTAACGGTTGACGACGGTGCCGCGAAGGCGCTGGTCAGCCGTGGCTCGTCCTTGCTCGCGGTGGGTATTCGCCAGGTCGATGGCCAGTTTGCCGAGGGCGATGTGCTCGATGTGTGCGATCCGAGCGGTATGGTCGTCGCCCGCGGTATCGCCGAGGCCGATTCGGACGTGCTGGAGCTTGCAGCCGGCCGCCGCCAGGACCAGATTGCCAGCAACCGCCTGCTGGCTGACCTGGCCGAGAAGCCCGCGATCCATCGAGACAATCTGATCGTCTTCGCCTAACCATTTGACGCTGCAAACGCCCCTAAGCGGCAATCTGACGTTCAATCGTCGGGCATGACCAGAAGGTCAATGCCCTCCTCTTTCACGTCACCTTGCTCGCTTGGGGGCGTTTTCGCTTTCCGTCCTCTTCCTGCAATGTTGCTGTTCTCGGCATTGGGGACGTTCCTTATGTGTCGGCAGTTGGGGACACTCCTTTGCTAGAAGATTCGGCGCAGGTCTCCGCGGTTGAGGGCTTCGTCGAAGAGGTGCTTGAATACCACGCTGCCGTGCAGGCCGTCGTGCTCGAACTCGTTGGTCACCCAGGCGTGCGAGTTGCCCACGCGGCTGAGCGTGTCGAGCTGCAGACCCGAATCCACGTACATGTCATCGAAGTACACGGCGGCCTGGAGTGGCACCTCGTTGCAGGCTAAGCGCTGCGGGTCGTAAATCTTGTCCCAGCTGGTGTCTTCCATCAGCAGATCCATCGCGGGCTTGAAGGGCTTAAGTTCGGGCATCTGCTCAAACATCCATGGGAACATGGCCTCGCCGGTAAACATGAGCGGGCGCGCGAGTGTGTCGAACTCGGCACGGTGAGCCTTCTCTTCTGCCGCGGCCCAGCGAATGGGCATGGTATCGCTGTCGGCGTAGATGAACTCCTGCAGCGTCCAGTACAGCGGATTCGTGCGCGTGCTGGTGCGCTCGAAGGCGCGCATCAAAAAGCTGTCGGATACCGAGGAACCGCAACTCAGCGTGCCGTCGCCGTCAACAAACGCGTGATCGATCATCCAATGCATGCGCTCAAAGCTCGGCTTCATGCCAAAGTCGCTGCCCATGAGCTGTAGGCGCTCGACTGTCATTGGCGAGCCGTCGGGCAGCACGGGCTTCTGTTCCTCGAGCGCATCGGCAAGAACCGCCACGCGCTCGACGTCGGCGGGGTAGCGGTCGTAATACTGCTGCGTCTTGGCGGCCATACGCGGGAAGGTGTGCGCGTAGACCTCGCTGGCGCTCGCCGGGACGTGGGGGATACCACCGCAGGTAAAGCTCGCCGCCACGCCTTCGGGGAAGAGCGACAGGTAGCTCAGCGTCAAAAAGCCGCCGTAGCTTTGGCCAAGCGTGACCCACGGCTTGCCGCCAAAGCCCACGAGGCGCAGGTACTCAAAATCGCGCACGATGGAGCTGGCGAGGTGGCGCTTGAGGAAGTCCGCCTGCGAGCGTGCGGCATCGGAGCCGGCCGCCGTCGCGCGCTCGCCCAGCGCCGCGATCGTACGCCCGTCTACGCAGTTGCTGCGCCCCGTGCCGCGCTGGTCGGGAAGGACCACACGGAAGTGTTTGACGGCTTCCTCAATCCAACCGTCGCTCGTGGGCGAGAGCGGACGCGGACTCTCGCCACCGGGGCCGCCCTGCAAAAACAGGAGCAGCGGCAGATCGTCGTTGGCTCTGTCGGCCGCGCAAACCACGCGGTAGAAAAGCTTGATGCTCTCGGGCGCGCCGGCGATGGGCGCCGGCATGGCGCCGCGGCGCATGGTGCTGCCGACGGCCAATAGCATTGGCTCAAGGCCGCGCCAGTCGAGAGGGGCATCGATGCTGTGGTCCTCGACATAGAGACCGGGGACGTGGTACGAAGTGATGAGGGCCATGCGGTACTTCCGTTCGTTGCGGTGTTTCGGGTTGACCAATTCTACCGCCGTCAGCGAGGATGCGCATAAATCGGCTACCATGGTTGGCAAACATTCAAGAGAAAGGGCCGTCCATGTCGGTCGATATAGCCACCTACGTTCACGATCTTGCCGTTGAAGCCAAGGCCGCTTCGGGCGCGCTTGCCACGGTGAGCGATGCCCAGCGCCAGGAGGCTGTGCGCGCCATGGCCGCGGCGCTGCGCGATGGCGCTGATTCCATCATTGCCGCCAACGGGCTCGATATGTCCGCCGCGCGCGATGCGGGGACCTCGGCGGGGCTCCTCGACCGCCTGCTGCTGACGCCCGAGCGCGTCGAGGGCATGGCCGCCGGCCTGGAGAAGCTCGCTGAGCTGCCCGATCCCGTGGGCCGCGTGCTCGACCATCGCGTGCTTGCAAGCGGTGTGGACTTGACCCGCGTGAGTGTGCCGCTGGGCCTGGTCGCCATGGTGTACGAGGCGCGCCCCAACGTGACGGCCGATGCCGCGGGCATCTGCATCCGCACCGGCAACGCCTGCATTTTGCGCGGCGGTTCGCTGGCCTATCACTCGTGTGCCATGATTTCTGAGTTGCTGGCCGATGCACTCGAGGCCAAGGGTTTCCCGCGCGAGGCTATCTCGATGATCGAGTCCACCGACCGCGAGGCCACCGGCGAGCTCATGAAGCTCCGCGGCATCGTCGACGTGCTCATTCCGCGTGGCGGTGCGGGCCTGATCCAGCGCTGCGTGCGCGAGTCGCTTGTGCCGGTGATCGAGACGGGCACGGGCAACTGCCATATCTACGTGCATGAATCCGCCGGCTTTGACAAGGCGCTCAACATTATCGTCAATGCCAAGACCCAGCGCGTGGGCGTGTGCAATGCCGCCGAGTCACTGCTGGTCGACCGTGCCGTTGCCGATCACTTCCTGCCCGCGGTCGTTGCCGTGCTGCACGACCACGGCGTGCTGATTCACGGCGACGAGGCCACGTGCGCCGCATGCGCCGGCGCTGGGCTTGCCGAGGGCGATGACTACGTGGCTGCAACCGAGGAGGACTGGGGCCGGGAGTATCTGGCGCTCGAGATGAGCGTGAAGGTCGTGGCGAACGAGGATGAGGCCATCGCGCATATCAACCGCTACGGTACCATGCACTCCGAGGCCATCGTTGCCGAGGACAAGGATGCTTGCGAGCGCTTCCTGGATGCAGTCGATGCCTCGGCCGTGTACGCCAACGCCAGCACGCGCTTCACTGACGGCGGCGAGTTTGGGCTGGGTGCCGAGATCGGCATCTCGACCCAAAAGCTCCACGCCCGCGGCCCCTTTGCCGCCGAGGCCCTCACCACCTACAAATACAAGCTCCGCGGCACCGGCCAGGTCCGCCCCTAAACCTCCCAAAAAGGGACAGGTTTATTTTGGTAGGTTTTATCTGCGGTTTTGCCGGGCGACGCATTCGCCCGGCATGTTTTCCGCGCGCCCTTTCGGCCTTTCGACTTTCGCCACGGCGATATACGATATTGACACCGTGACTTAGCACTGACGTAACTGGAGGTATCGAACATGTCCCAGACGCTTACCGCCGGAATCACCCGCGACCGCGCGTTTGAACTGCTCAACGAGCACAACAAAGACCCGTTCCACATCACGCATGGCGAGACCGTCGAGGGCACCATGCGCTACTTTGCGCGTGAATTCGACCCCGAAAACGAAGATTTTTGGGGCATCGTCGGCCTGCTGCACGACCTGGATTGGGAGGAGCATGAGGACGACCCCATGAACCACACCATCTATGCTGCCGAGATTCTCGAGGGTGAGGGTGCGACTCCTGAGCTTATCCGTGCCATCCAGACGCACACGTCCGATTTCAACTCTTCGCTGCCCAAGCCCGAACTGCAGATGGAAAAGATCCTGTTTGCCTGCGACGAGCTCACCGGCCTGATCGGCGCCGCCGTCATCATGCGCCCGAGCAAGAGCGTCATGGACTTTACGACCAAGTCGCTCAAAAAGAAATTCAAGGACAAGCGCTTTGCCGCCGGCTGCTCGCGCGATGTAATTTCGCAGGGTGCCGAGATGCTGGGCTGGGAGCTTCCCGAGCTCTTCGACCGCACCATCGCAGCCATGCAGTCCTTCGCCCCCGACCGCGACACCTTCCAGGCCTAACCTGCCAAAAAGGGACAGGTTTATTTTGGCAGGTTTTATCTGCGGAAACGCCTCCGTTGGACGTTATTCAGCGGAAGCGTTTTCTTTTTGACATGGCGACATCGGCGAGTGGCGGCGTCTCGCGGCGGGCAGCCATGCTTTGCCGTATCCGTAATTCGGCAAACGCGACACTAGGCCGCATTCTTGATAATCCATATTCCCAGTCCGGTCAGCAGCTGAACCTGCTTAATTGTTAGCCCTTCTTTCCGTAGCGTGAGTATCGCCTCATTGCGAAGTGCCTTGGAGACGGATTTAAGTTCCGTAGGGGCGCATCCTGCGACACTCTGCACGATTGCCGCGCCAAATTCGCATAAATCTTCCTCGCGTACCTTGGCTGTTGCGCTGGGGCGATAGGGAAGCGACGGCGTGCTTTCCATGAGTTGAAGGTATGAGCGAGGTGTCGGGAATAATGCGTCGATAACGCTGCCGGTGATATGCGGCCGTGACCTGGTGCTCATTAGATACTCGCGATGGCTGCTCCACGGATATTCGTCGTATGCCGCCAGTCCTGCTTTTTGTGGATTCAAATGAATGTATCGAATTGGCTCGAGCAAATACTCTTCCGATTTAATCGGCGAATCCCAAAAGCGCTCCTGAAAAACGTGTCCGATATGCCCCATTCGCGCGTTATATCTTCCCGCAAACGACACGGCTATCGCGTGCATCGCGTCGCTCTTGCGGTCGTCCGGATCGTCGATGAGGAGATGGATGTGGTTTCCCATAAGGCACCAAGCGATAAGATCAATATTATGTTTAGGGAGGATTGCGTCGAGGATGTGAAGCAAAGCGATTCGGTCCTCGTCACCGTCAAACAGCAATTGTCCTCCGTTTCCGCGCAATGTGACGTGGAAATAACCGGTTGGTGACTTTGAACGAGGCTTTCTCGGCATGGTCCCTCCTTTAGTTTGGATGGGCTGAAGATACCTCATTTGGAGACTTCGGTCGTCGAGATTCAGTTCACCGACTATAGCTGCTACCTGCCGAAATGTTATTGCGTTTTCAAATTGATGCTTTTTAATGGTAATTGAGCAAGACGGGCGCGCTTGTTGTGAATGCGTGCTTTGGTTGCGTTGATCTGGATGGCCCTCGCGTGATGTCAGCGCAAATGGGCTTCAAGCATTTCTGCGGCGATAGAAAAATGGCCGGGCGCTCAAAACAAAACGGAGCGCCCGGCCATTTACTAATTGTTCGTTGACGTTTGGCCAGATAAAACCTGCCAAAATAAACCTGTCCCTTTTTGGCGGGTTAGTTGAGGGCGGCTTGCGCTAGACAGGCCTCGGCGTCTTCTTCGGTGACGCCGAGAGCGACGGCGAACTCCTCAACGGAGCGGCGCTTTGCCTCCTTGAGCACGCGCATGTAGTATGAGCTGGGCTTTTTACCGGCTTCCTCGGCCTGGCGAATGCGGTGCATCATGGTTTTTGCCACGCGGACCGTCTCGGGTGCACCCAGCTTAAGCTGCTGCTTAAAGTGCGTCTCCTCGAGCGAGCTGTTGCGCTCGGTAAAGGTGTCGCACTCGAGCTCGTTAAAGTGGCTCAGCAGATGCTCGGCATCTTGCTGGGAGATAGCGGAATGCAAACGGTCGGCCTGCGCCACGGGATACATAAGGACCGTCTGAGCATGCCCCTGCTTGGTCTCGAGCAACAGCATGGGCTGCGGCGTGTCGTCCCTAAAACCGACGACGGTGCAGACTCCCTGACCCGGATGAATGACGTGTTGACCGATTGAGAACATGCTACCTCCAACTTATACGAATTTGCGTATGTCTAGAATACCACGCTGACGTGCGCAAACCTTCGCTTTATGCAGGAAAAGCACACAACTGTGATAGGTAAGAGTATTCGATAAAATGCACCGCTCATTCACATGTTTATGCAGTTCCAACGCGTGCATAATTCGCAGGCAGACCGCCATCTTTGAGTGACTCATCGTAAACAGTAGTCATTTTTGTGCATATGCAATATCGATTGGCTTTACCCTGCGACAGTGTGCGTCGCTTGTGATAGAGTGCTACAAACTCTGGCTTTTGCCCTACGAGTGACCAAGAGCTCGGGGGCTTTAACACAAGGAGGATCTATGCCCGAGAAGATTGAAGAACTGGTACGCGCTGCGCTCGCTGCGGCCCAGGAGGCCGGCGACCTTTCCGCATTTGAACTTGACGATTGCGCCATCGAGCGACCGGCTGACACTTCTCATGGCGAGTGGACCTCCACCATGGCCCTGAAGTCTGCCAAGCTGGCTCACTGCGCCCCGCGCAAGATCGCCGAGGCCGTCGTTGCCCATATGCCCGAGGACCCCGCGATCGAGAAGGTCGAGATCGCCGGCCCCGGTTTCATCAACTTCTACCTCTCCGTTGCCGTCAAGAACGCCATTTTTGGCGAGGCCCGCGAGAAAGGCATGGACTTCGCCAAGTCCAACGTCGGTGGTGGCCTGAAGACTCAGGTCGAGTTCGTTTCCGCCAATCCCGTCGGCCCCATGCACATCGGTCATGGCCGCTGGGCCGCGCTGGGCGACTCCCTCTGCCGCGTCATGGACCACGCCGGTTACGACATCCAGCGTGAGTTCTACATCAATGACCATGGCTCTCAGATGAACACCTTCGGCAACTCCATCAGCACGCGCTATATGCAGCTTGCCGACATCATCGCCAAGCAGGGCGTGGACATTGATGAGGCTCACAAGATTCTGATCGCCGACCGCGATGCCTTTGTCGCCGACGAGAGCGACGAGCACCCCGAGACCCATCCCTACCAGGACAACTTTGCCGAGACTCTGGGCAAGGACTCCTACGGCGGCGATTACATCATCGATGAGGCTGCCGAGTTCTGGCGCACCGACGGCGACAAGTGGGTCGAGGCCGATCCGCAGGAGCGCATGGAGAGCTTCCGCGAACGCGGCTACGTAAAGATGGTCGACAACATGCGCGACCTTTGCCACGCCGTCAACTGCGACTTTGACCGCTGGTTCTCCGAGCGCTCCCTGTACGTGAAGGACACCGAGGGCGAGACCGCCGGCACCTCTGCCGTCGACCGTGCTTTTGAGAAGCTCGACAAGATGGGCTACCTCTACACCAAGGACGGCGCCCTGTGGTTCCGCTCCACCGATCTGGGCGACGACAAGGACCGCGTGCTGATCAAGTCCGACGGCGAGTACACCTACTTCGCCTCCGACGTCGCCTATCACTGGGACAAGTTCCAGCGCGTCGACCACGTCATCGACATCTGGGGCGCCGACCACCACGGCTACATCGAGCGCGTCCGCTGCGTCTGCGACGCCCTCGGTTACCCCGGGAAGTTCGAGGTTCTGCTGGGCCAGCTCGTCAATCTGCTGCGCAACGGCAAGCCCGTCCGTATGTCCAAGCGCAAGGGCACCATGGTGACCCTGCAGGAACTCGTCGACGAGGTCGGCTCTGACGCCGCCCGCTACACGCTCATCTCCAAGAGCTCTAACCAGATGGTCGACTTCGACATCGAGGCCGTTAAGAAACGCGACAACTCCAACCCGGTGTACTACGTGCAGTACGCTCACGCCCGCGTGTGCTCCATCCTGCGTCACGCCGCCGACGTTACCGCCGAGCAGGCCGCCGAGATGGGCATGAAGGCCGTCGCCGAGAAGGCCATTGGCGAGAACGTCGATTACTCGCTGCTGACCGACCCGACCGAGCTCGCCCTGTCGCGCAAGCTCAACGAGCTCACCGAACTTATCGGTAGCTGCGCTCGCGACCGCGCTCCGTTCCGTCTTACGCACTTTGCCGAGGAGCTCGCCGGCGATTTCCACAGCTTCTATGCTGCCTGCCAGGTGCTGCCGAGCGAGGGCCGTCCCGTCGACCCCGAGCTTTCGCGCGCCCGTCTGGCCGCTTGCGACGCTGTCCGCGTGACGCTCGCCCTGGTGCTGACCCTCGTTGGCGTTTCCGCACCCGAGCAGATGTAATCTGCGGGTCATTTGACCGTTCAGACTTGGTCTAACTAAGCCTTGAAAGCCCGATCTCCCACGGAGGTCGGGCTTTTTTTCACAAACGCCGACGTATTGACGAATTTGGAACTGCTTGAACTACGAAACTATGTCGGTTTACTACGATGAATTGAGAATTTCCAACCACGCCGGCTTTTCGCTAAAAAGTACAAGGCATCTACCTGCGGGTTTAGTTCAACAGGTTTCGGAGTGATCGCGGTCGAGCGATTCAACGTAGTAAACCGCCAGAGTTTTGGCGGAGGCGGTCTGATTTGTGGGTGGTAAACCAAAGAGTGTCCCTGATGGCTAGTCGTTTAAGAACGTCCCCAATGACTAAGTTGCAGGTGGTTGCGGTTGTGCTACACTAATCCTGCGTGATTGACGCAACCATCTCGATACAGATCAATGATGTCCGTCGTTTTGTACGGAACTAGACTGTTTAGCCGCCCTGAAGGTATATGCAGGGAGCATGTGATCACAGGGCTTGAAAAGAAAGTTGAGCAAACACTGTGTCTGATCAACAGCAAGAAAACGAAATAACGACGGCGCAAACCGCTCCCGCTGCACCGGTTGCGTCGGACCAGGTCGTGATGCCTGCGCCCGCATCGGCTGAGAAGGTCGCGCCTGTCGCTGGCGAGGGAGTTGCCCCTGCCGCCGAAGAGGATGCCGCGCCCGTAAAGCCCAAGCGCACGCGCCGTACGCCTAAGCCCGCCGCTGCCGGCGAGGAGACTGCCAAGCCCAAGCGTCGCGTCACGCGCGCGACGCGAACCAAACACACCGTTGCCGATTCCTCCGCACCGATTTCCGATGAGGTTGCACAGGCCCGTGCGCTGGCACAAATCAGCGAGGCTCAGGTTGTGCGCGCCCGTCGCCGTGCTGCTGAGCGCGAGGTCGCGGCACTGACCGAGTTTGCAGCGCCGGTCGTTTCCGAGGCGCCTGCGGCCACCGAGGCCCCTGTCGCGGGGCAGCCGACCGAGAAGCCGGCTCCGCGCACACGCCGCCGCACGGCTGCTAAGGCCGAGCAGGTTGCGGAACAGGTAGCCTACGAGCCCACTGAGGCTTCGGTCCGTTCCGCGGCAGGGGAGGGCACATCGCCTGTCGAGCCCGCTGCGCCTGTCGAGGCCAGCGAAGTTCCCGTTGTCGATCCGGCTTTGCGCCCGCACCGCCGCGGTCGCAAGCCCAAGGCCTTCATCGAGGCCGAGAAGGCCGCAGCCGCAGCCGCCGCTGCTCGGGATGCTGCGGCGGCTGCCGAGTCTGCAACCGCTGCCGACGCGCCCGTTCAGGATGCTACGACTTCCGAGGCCGTTCCCGCCGATGCCGAGCTCGCCGACGTCCGTCCCGGTCGCAGCCGTCGCACCGCTGCTAAGCGCACGTCCAAGGCTAAGGCTGCCAAGAAGGGTGCATCCGAGGATTCCGCCGAGACGACCGCTGATGCATCGACTGATGCCGCCGAGCCTCAGGACGCCGAACAGCCTGCGTCCGAGAAGCCCAAGCGCGGTCGCAAGAAGTCCGTTAAGGCCAAGGCGTCCGAGCAGCAGGCTGATGTCGAAGCGCAGGTCGATTCCGGCATCGAGGCCAATGATGCCTCTGCGGCCAATGCTGACACCGCCGCAACCGATGGTGCCGCTCCCGCCGAGACCGACGAGAACGCCCGCCCCAACCGTCGCCAGCACAAGCGCAACGACGAGCGCAACGAGCGTAAGGACGACCGCAACAACGACCGTCGCAACCGCCAGCGCGATCGCAAACAGCGCAACAAGGAGCGTAATGCCGCTCCCACCGAGCCCACGCTTTCGCGCGAGGAACTCGCGGCCATGAAGGTCGCTGAGCTGCGCGAGAAGGCTAAGGAGTTCGAGATCGAGACGACCGGCAAGAAGAAGGCCGAGCTCGTCGAGGAAATCTACGTCACCGCTGCGAAGGCCGAGGGCTTCCGCGACATCAAGGGCATTCTGCAGATTCGCCCGGACAGCTCCGGCATCATCCACGCCCATGGCTACATGAAGTCCAACGACGACGCCTTCGTGCCCGCCTACCTCATCCGCTCCGCGCGCCTGCGCACGGGCGACGTCATCGAGGGCTCGCTGCGTCCTTCGCGCGGCGGCGACAAGCGCGCCGGCCTCGCCAAAATCACGACCGTCAACGGTCTGGACCCCGAGCAGATTCGCAACCGTCCCAAGTTCGGCGACCTCACCCCGGTCTATCCCAACGAGCCGCTGCGCATGGAGCACGGCAAGGACTCTATTACCGGCCGCGCCATCGACATCGTGTCACCGATCGGCAAGGGCCAGCGCGGCCTGATCGTGTCCCCGCCCAAGGCCGGCAAGACCACGATCCTCAAGAAGATCTGCCAGTCTATCTCGATCAACAATCCCGAGGTGCACCTCATCTGCCTGCTTGTTGATGAGCGCCCCGAAGAGGTCACTGACATGCGGCGCTCCATCAAGGGCGAGGTCGTGGCCTCGACCTTCGATATGCCCGCCGAAAACCATACCCGCGTGGCAGAGCTCGTGATCGAGCGTGCCAAGCGCATCGTGGAGCTGGGTGGCGACGTCGTGGTGGTGCTCGACTCCATCACGCGCCTTGCTCGCGCCTACAACCTGGCCGCTCCCGCCTCGGGCCGTATCCTGTCGGGCGGCGTCGATTCGGCGGCCCTGTATCCGCCCAAGCGTTTCTTGGGCGCTGCCCGCAACATCGAGAACGGCGGATCGCTCACCATCCTGGCCTCCGCCCTCATCGATACCGGCTCCAAGATGGACGAGGTCATCTTTGAGGAGTTCAAGGGTACCGGCAACATGGAGCTCAAGCTCGACCGCGATCTGGCCGACCGCCGTATCTTCCCGGCTATCGATCCCGTTGCCTCGGGCACGCGCAACGAGGATCTGCTGGTCGACGAGCAGATGCGCCCGTTTGTCTTTGGTCTGCGCCGTATCCTCGCCGGCATGAACAATACCGAGCGCGCGGCCGCGTCGTTTATCAAGGGTCTCAAGGGCACCAATACCAACCAGGAGTTCCTGGTGCGTTCGGCAAAAAAGCACAGCGATTACGAGCAGACGTTCTAGGCCATCCGCTGCACGCGACAACAACCATAGACATGCCAGAAGGGCCGGGGTTTAGATCCTGGCCCTTTTCGTATAGCCGCTCGCCAACGATTTTTGACCTCATGACCGGCAAGCAGCGATTTTCCCGTTTCAATCCCGCTTCGTCGCTTGCAATCCCCAAGGGGGTTTCGCATAATAGCTGTTAAGCTTCGCGACGGAAAACGCAGATGAAACGAACCATATACCGTTGCTTTGGGGCATAGCCCCGCTTCATCTTCTCTCGCGCAGCCAACTGAATGATGCGATCTGGGTGCTGGAAGATGGGGAGAGCTCATGGCTTCTTCTGATGCAACACAACGAGCAGTCCTTGCTGGACTTTCCTGCGGAATCGGCCTTGCCGCTCCCGTGGTGATGTATGCTGCCACGTTGCCGTTTTCGTCGGTGAACGAGACGGTCGTCGCGGGCGCTGTTCCCTTTGCCGTGGGTGCGGTGGCGGGTGTTGGTATCTATGCCGCCTCGCTCGGCATTTCTGAATATCGCGCGCAGCATGCCGAGCGCCTGTTCCAGCCCGATGCTATGAGTGGCGCTGCGAACGTCAACGAGCATCAAAATGAGTCCCAGACTGCCTCGATGCCCGCCCAACAGCAGTGGGCTGCCCCTCAGAGCGTTGCTACTGCGGCTCCTGCCGTTCCGGCAGACGCCGCGCAGCCCTCTTCGATTTTCTCCGGCTTGACTGGTGCTTTCCAGCGGCTTCATACGGACGACGGTGTCCCCACCATCGCTCGCGCCGCGGATGCCATGAGCGAGGCCGATGCCTGGTCCATGATCGACGGCATGCTCGACGATGATTCGCCGGTCAGCTGCGATCCCGCGCGCTCGCGCGATGTGTACCAGGTCGCCATCGACGAGCTTACCTACGGCGGTAAGACCGGCTCCTATAACCGTGATGACATCGCTGCCGCTGCGCGCGCCGTCTCGGGCTCTCATGCCGCCCCTGCGGGCAGCACAGCCGCCTTTGTGGCGCTTGTGGCTAACGCCGCCAACAACGCCGCCGCGGCTCAATCCGTTACGTATGACACTGCCGTGCCCGTGACTCCGGCTGCCGCCACCGCCGTTGACTCCTACGCCGACGAGCCGCCGGCCGTCGACGAGGAGACTATTGCCGCCCGCCGCGCTGCCGAAAGCTCGCTGTGGGGCGCTCCTGCACAGCGGCAGGCGGCGGAGGCGGTGCCGTACAACGCGAACCTTGCCAACATGCCGATCATCAACGACGCCTCCGCTGTGGCTATCGATCTCGATGACCTTGACGAGCCGGTCATCTCGAACGACATGGCGTATGTGGCCGATGCCCCGGTCGATGCTCCGGCCTCCGCGCCTCAGTCCGTCGCGGTCGACGAGCCTGTCGATGCGACTCCCGAGGAAGATGTCCCCATGGCCGATTATTCGGGCCATGAGGGCATGTGGGCGGCCGCTGCCGCAATTATGGACGAGGTCGTCGAGTCCGCTCCCGCTGCCTCTCCGGTCTTTACGCCTGCTCCTCAGCCCGCTGCCCCCGCTTACGTTGGTCGCCACAGCGCCGTGTTCCCCGAGGATACCGCTCGCATCTCGCGCGAAGGTATCGAACGCGCCGAGGCCATCGCTGCTGGCATCATGGAGAACCGTCGTCACGAGCGCGTCAATCAGATTCTCGAGGAGGAGATCGACCGCCTGCAGTCTGCAGCGGTAAGGCGCACGGGCCGTGCCTATCTGAGTGTTATCGAGGGTGGCACCGCCAGCTTTGAGCCGCTCCGTGCGGAGGCATAAGTTCTTTATGCTTAAACTCGATCGAAAATGGGCGGTCGCGACCTGCCTGATGGTGCTGCTCATCTGGGGCAATTCGATGGTTCCCGGCACGGGATCCGGTTCATTGAGCCTGTCGATTATGGAGGCCGTTCGCGGCCTTCTGCACGGCGTGGGGCTTCCGTATGAGTGGGTGACCAACTTCGTCGTTCGCAAGTGCGCGCATTTTACCGAGTACATGGTGCTCGGCATTCTGGCGACGCACGCTTTCGATATCGAGGGCCGTTGCACCTTTGATGTGCTGCTTCCCACGGCGGTTTTCCTACTGTTGGTTCCTTCGATTGATGAGACGATTCAGCTCTTTGTGCCCGGTCGCGCCGGTATGATCACCGACGTGATGATCGACTGCTGCGGAGCGGTGACGGGCGTTGTGCTTCGATATCTTCTACGATCGCTTATATGTGCCAAAAAAGCCGCCTAGGACACATTGCTTGGTCCTAGGCGGCCTTTCTCTGTTTGGGGGCTTATACGGGGCGTAGCGGCGTTATCCCGTAGGATGGGATTGCTGGACGGTGCGGCGCCCCTTTGACGCACTTACTGCCAAAGGCGCCGATGCCCAGCGCGGCGATGCCCTTGTCGGCAAACCATGCGTTGACGGTCTCAACGGTCTCCTGCGGGGTCGTGGTCGCGATCCGCTCACGCTCCAAGACCGTACCGTCTGCATAGCCCGTTGCGCAGACCATCTTGGTGCCGCCGGCCTCGAGCGCTCCGATAAGCTGCTGCTCTGGCATAGCGTCCCTCTCTTGGGCGAGTTGCTGTACCTCTAAAGTATCGCGCTCTAAAATAATTAAGAAAGCGCTATAAAAAGAAACCTCGCAGTCCAACGGAGGATGCGAGGTTTCTTTGGTGCTTTTAGTTGTTGGGCTGTCCTTACCCCCGCGGCTTGATTTTATCACGCAAGGACTTGAGGTTCTCGAGCGCGGCGTCGAGCGTTTCGTCTCGCTTGGCAAAGTGGAAACGGATCAGGTGGTTGACGGGCTCGCGGAAGAAGCTTGAGCCCGGCACGGCGCCCACGCCAACCTTGGAAGCGAGATCCTCACAGAAGTCGAGGTCGCTGTCGTAGCCAAACTCCGAGATGTCCATCATAACGTAGTAGGCGCCCTGCGGCACGTTATGCTCAAGGCCGATGCTGTCGAGTCCCTGACAAAACAGGTCGCGCTTGGCGGTGTAGAGGTCGAGGACCTCATCGTAATAGCTGTCGTCGAAGTTGAGGGCGGTCACGACGGCTTCCTGCAGGGGAGCGGCGGCACCCACGGTGAGGAAGTCGTGGACCTTCTTGATGCGCTCGGTAATCTCGGCCGGGGCGATGGTGTAGCCCAGGCGCCAACCGGTGATGGAGTAGGTCTTGGACAGCGAGCTGCAGCTGATGGTGCGCTCGAACATACCGGGCAGCGTGGCCATATAGACATGCTCGTGGGGCGCATAGACGATGTGCTCGTAGACCTCGTCGGTGATGCAGTAGGCGTCGTACTTTTTGCACAGGTCGGCGATAAAAGTGAGCTCTTCGCGCGTAAAGACCTTGCCGCAGGGGTTGGACGGGTTGCACAGGACGATTGCCTTGGGTTCGTTGTCGCGGAAGGCCGCCTCGAGGACCTCGCGATCGAAGTCGAACGTGGGCGGGTTGAGCGGCACATAGATGGGCTCAGCGCCCGAGAGAATCGTGTCGGCACCGTAGTTCTCGTAGAACGGCGAGAAGATGACGACCTTGTCTCCGGGGTTCGTAACCGTCATCATAGCGGCCATCATGGCCTCGGTGGAGCCGCATGTGACTACGATGTTCTCGTTGGGGTTGATCGGCATGCTCATAAGGTGCTCCTGCTTGGCCGCGAGCGCCTCGCGCATGGCCTGGGAGCCCCAAGTGATGGAGTACTGGTGATAGAGCGGCTTGGGGTCGGTCGCGATGGTGCTGAGGCTCTCGAGCAGCCGCGCCGGAGGATCGAAGTCGGGGAAGCCCTGTGAGAGATTGACGGCGCCGTACTTATTGGAGATGCGCGTCATGCGGCGGATGACCGAATCGGTAAATGTCGCCGTACGGTTGGAGAGTTCTTTCATGCTTGTCCTTTCGAGCATTTGCAGTGGGGCAAGTTTACTCCTATGAAACCGGTGGGAATTGCTCGAAACACGCTCGAAAAACTCTTTTCAAAATTCTTGAAAATTGGGGCTTGCATCGCGTGGCGTTCCTTGCAATAATAGTCGAGCGCGAAGCGCACAGGACACGGTGGGTGTAGCTCAGTTGGCTAGAGCGACGGGTTGTGGTCCCGTAGGTCGAGGGTTCGAGTCCCTTTACCCACCCCAGTTCTTGCTTCGTGTTGATATCGGGTCGTTAGCTCAGTTGGTAGAGCAGGGGACTCTTAATCCCAAGGTCCAGGGTTCGACCCCCTGACGGCCCACCACACGATATCTCCTCTAAAGTCCGCCACAACGGACTTTAGCTTTGGGTCGTTAGCTCAGTTGGTAGAGCAGGGGACTCTTAATCCCAAGGTCCAGGGTTCGACCCCCTGACGGCCCACCCAAAGTATGGTAAAGCGACTGGCTTCGGCTGGTCGCTTTTTTGTTGCCTCGCATGGGGTCGAACCCGTTGGGGCGCGGAGCTGAGGAAATGCGTAAGCATTTACCAGCGCAGCGCGCAAGGCGCGAAGCGCCGCAGCGGCCGCCTGCAAAGCAGGCTGACCCCCTGACGGCCCACCAAAGCATGTTAAGACGGTCAATGAAAGTTGACCGTCTTTTTTGTTGACCTCGCATGGGGTCGAACCCGCAAGGGCGCGGCCACTTTCACAAATCAAGTCTACCTTGGGGATCGGTAAAACCGTCAGTACCCTCCTTGAGTTTCTTCTCGTCTGCCTTCACGCGACGCTCGAGCTTTTTTGTATCTTCGGCAGGTGGTAGGTTCTCGGGGACAATTCCGCGGTCGATGAGGCTGCCACGCACGCTTGTGTTGTTCTCGACGTGCTCTTGTTTGATCTGGTCCAGACCGTACAGGTCGTGTTCCTCGGCGTTGAAGGCCGTCATCGAGTTCGTAAGGTCCTTTGCTTTGATGAGGACATCGGCTAACCTGTCCGCCAATGCCGCGCTCTTGGGTACGCCGAGCTGCTGCTTCATTTCCGCCGTGCTTCTGCCGCCGAATAACGCTTCATCGCCCTTCGACTTGATGATCGCGAATCCTTTGGAGTCCACGCCGCGTTTGAACGCAATGCCCGAGAGCTGTTTCTCTGAATCGGATAGCGAGTGGCGCGCCTGCAAGCGCTGAATCTCTGCGAAGCGCTGCTCTATGAGCTCTTGGCGGCGCGTCTGCACGGCAAAGTACGCCTGTGCGAGCGCGATCTCCGGCTTGTTTGGGTCTCCGTTTTGGGCGATTAAATAGCATGCGTAGCGTGTCAGCTTGTAGTCTTTTACGGCTCGTTTGGCGATGCCGGCATCTACCATTTTGCTGGCCTCAGCAAAATGGGCGGCAACAGGCATTTTATTGGTGTCACACGATGCCATGGATCTCTTAACCGCAGTCTCAAAATTACGCCATTGGGTGTATCCGAGGGGCTCCATTAAATCGCGTGCGAGCCAATACTCAACGCCGTCTTCTACATGGGCGTAGCTGTCAAGTTCGACACGCCATTTCTCGATATCCCTGCTGTCCATATCTCTTCCTTTCTGTTCGTTTGTCTACGTAGACTATGCCGACTCCGTATTCAGAGTAAGGATACGCTGCCGTGTGGACACGAATGGGCCCCGTGTCGCTTTGAGCTTACGGGATCCATTAATATCGAGAAGTTGTGTTCTGCTCTAGATGGGTGCTCAGCCTAGTCAGCTCGATAGTGCGATCCGAGACTTTCGGTTCGCTTGCGCATAGCTTTGGCCATCTCCGTTGCCAGCTGAATCTGCGATTGCAAGCGGGCAAGGGCTGCGACTTCGCTGTCCTGGGCTTTCTGCGTGCTCAAGGTCGTTGCCTCCGTCTTCAAGCCCTCAAGCTCGTGTAGTGCCTCGGATAGACCCGTCTCGGTGCGGTTGATCATGCAACAGGTGCTCATCGTGTGCTTAAGGCTGTGTGTCAGGCGTTCGGCATCCGTTATGGCTATGCCATGCTGGGGGAGGGCGATATCTGCCTTCGGGGCCACCTCAGGTGCATTCTGTACTGCCTGGGCTGCCGATGCGCCCGCGATGCGCCCAAACACGATGCCGTTGGCGCTCGACAGACCTCCGATGCGGTCGGCGCCGTGCATGCCGCCTGTAGCCTCGCCGCAGGCATAGAGACCCGCAACGCCGGTCGCAGCTGTCTTGTCAATCTTGATACCGCCATTAGCGGCGTGGGCATACATCGCCACGCGCATCTCATCGGTCGGCGCGATGCCGTGCTCGTCTTGCAGCCAGGTGGCAAAGGTCTGCACAAACTCGGGGACGTCCTCGCGGGGGAAGTCGTAGTGGAGCGCCAGGCACTCTGCACCTGCTTGATCGATGGCAAGATCGATGGCGCGGGAGGCCAAGCGCGAGGTGAATGGACCATATCCAGAGCGTTGCTCGAGCAGATCGTCCAACTTTTCGTCAGCAATATCGACCGGTTGATCAAACGTGACATAACGCCAGGTCTTTTCGTTAAAGACAAGGTTTCGTTTGGGCTCGATGAAGCCGGGCATCATCTGCGTAAACTCTATATTAGTAAGGGACGCACCGTGCGCCAGCGCGATGGCCTGTGATGAGCTGAGCACGTCGGCGGAAGTGAGGCTGCGCTCGAATAGGCCACCCGTGCCGCCCGCAGCGATGATAATGGCCCTGGCTACCATAGGCACGAGATGCTCGCTTGCGTGGTCGTAGAGCACGGCGCCGACAATCTTTCCATTCGTGTCCTCAACAAGGTCGATAAGCTCATGGCGGGGGAGCAAGCGAATGCCGAGCGACTCGATCCGGGTTGTCAGAGCGTCCTCAAGGGGTTTGCGGGTGAGGCCGCGCCACATGCGCGTCTTGTGGTCAAAGCAGGGGATAAACTGCTTTTGCTGAGCGCTCTCAGCGCTTTGCGGACGCTGGAGCTCAACGTCCAGGTCTTGCTCGAGCCATTCAATTGTCTGGGGAATGCCGTGCACAAACGTCTGGACGAGCTCGGGGTCGGCGACACCGCCGCCGACGGTTTGGATGGTATCGATGAGGTCTTGTTCGTCGTCTTCGTTAACGGGTCCGATAAGCCCCAGGCCCCAGGTTCCGGGGAAGAAGCTCGATCCACTCATAGTCTTGCCGGCGCTTGCCACAGTGACGGTTGCGCCCGCGTGTGCTGCTTCTATGGCGGCGCAAAGGCCCGCAACGCCAGATCCAATTACCAGTACATCAGTCGATTCCATCGGATTCCTTTCTCGTCCGGCGCATTGTCGCACGGGTGATCGGCAATGGGGCCGCAAAGACTCGGCAAATCGGTAAAGGGCACATATGGCAGGTGGGCGTTACCGATACTTTAATGCCGCTAAGAAGTTGCGGTGGAATAGTTCCTGTTTGGAAGGATGGGGCGGCTGTTTAGGAACTATTTCACCGCAACTGAGGGAGGGATAAAAAAGAGCCGCTACCCGGGTGGATAGCGGCTCCTAAGCTCAACTATATGAGCATCGCGCGGGCGCGATTAGGCCTTGAGGGCCTCCTCGACGGCGACAGCGCAGGCGACGGTGGCACCGACCATGGGGTTGTTGCCCATGCCGATGAGACCCATCATGTCGACGTGCGCAGGCACGGAGGAAGAACCGGCGAACTGGGCGTCGGAGTGCATGCGACCCATGGTGTCGGTCATGCCGTAAGAGGCAGGGCCGGCGCCCATGTTGTCCGGGTGCAGGGTACGGCCAGTGCCGCCACCAGAAGCGACGGAGAAGTACTTCTTGCCAGCCTCGAGGCGCTCCTTCTTGTAGGTGCCAGCGACGGGGTGCTGGAAGCGCGTGGGGTTGGTGGAGTTACCGGTGATCGAGATGTCGACGTTCTCGTGCCACATGATGGCAACGCCCTCGCGGACGTCGTCGGCGCCGTAGCAGTTGACAGCGGCGCGGGGACCATCGGAGTAGGGGATGGTCTCGACGACCTTGAGCTCGCTCGTGAAGTAGTCGAACTGGGTCTTCACGTAGGTGAAGCCGTTGATGCGGGCGATGATCTGAGCAGCGTCCTTGCCCAGACCGTTGAGGATAACGCGCAGCGGCTTCTTGCGAGCCTTGTTGGCGTTCAGAGCCAGGCCGATAGCGCCCTCAGCGGCAGCGAAGGACTCGTGACCGGCCAGGAAGGCGAAGCACTCGGTGTCGTCGGAGAGCAGCATAGCGCCCAGGTTGCCGTGGCCCAGACCGACCTTGCGGTCCTCGGCAACGGAGCCGGGAACGGTGAAGGCCTGGATGCCCTCGCCGATGATGGCGGCAGCCTCGGAAGCGGTCTTGGCGCCACGCTTGACAGCGAGAGCGCAGCCGAGGGTGTAGGCCCACTCGGCGTTCTGGAAGGCGATGGACTGGGTGTTGTTGACGATCTCACGCGGGTTGAAGCCCTTGTCGGTGCAGATCTGCAGAGCTTCCTCGAGGGAGGCGATGCCGTTGTCGGCGAGGCACTTGTTGATCTTGTCAGCGCGGCGCTCGTAACCTTCGAACGTAACAGTCATAGTAATTTCCCTCCCTTTCTACTCGTGAACCGGGAACACGCTGGCGACGGAGTGAGTCTCCTCGTCGGTGCGCGGGTCGATGTACTTGGCAGCGTTGTCCCACTGACCATAGTGGCCCATAGCGCCAGCGATGGCCTCCTCGGGGGTCTTGCCGGCCTTGACGGCGTCGGTGAACTTACCGAGGTTCAGGAACTCGAACGCGATGATCTCGTTCTTGTCGTTGAGAGCCATGCGGGTGACGTAGCCCTGGGCGAGCTCGAGGTAACGAGCGCCCTTGGCCTTGGTGCCGAACATGGTGCCGACCTGAGAGCGAAGGCCCTTGCCGAGGTCGTCGAGGGAGGCGCCCACGGGTAGGCCGCCCTCGGAGAACGCGGTCTGGCTGCGGCCGTAAACGATCTGCAGGAAGATCTCGCGCATGGCAACGTTGATGGCGTCGCAGACGAGGTCGGTGTTGAGGGCCTCGAGGATGGTCTTACCGGGAAGGATCTCGGAAGCCATGGCGGCAGAGTGGGTCATGCCGGAGCAGCCGATGGTCTCAACGAGGGCCTCCTCGATGATGCCGTCCTTGACGTTCAGCGTGAGCTTGCAGGCGCCCTGCTGAGGTGCGCACCAACCCACACCGTGCGTAAGACCGGAGATGTCGGAAATCTCCTTAGCCTGGACCCACTTGCCCTCCTCGGGGATGGGTGCGGGGCCGTGGTATGCACCCTTGGCAACGGGGCACATGTTCTCCACTTCCTGTGAGTACTGCATGCCTCTCCTCTCTATCGTGTTGGCGTCCCGTCTGGGGTCGTGGCTGGCGATTGCCGGGCGACCCTTCGAAAGGGACATGACATGCAGCCCTTATAATACCGCGAAATGCACGGAATATTCGGCGAACGGCTCAGTTTTCGTAGCGAGAAGTCCGGAAGTTTTAATTGAAACGGTTTAACTCTATGTTCTGTGGTCGCGAACTTCCAAAGAAGAGGTCTGTCTTGGGCAAGCCTTTGGTCAGCCCTTGCATGCGTTGCAGGAGTTGACCTGTTGCAGCGGTGCCGTTCGCCGCCTGTTGACTGCCTTTGGCCGCGCGAGTGTATTGTTTTGCGTGAATGTTTTGATGGCACGCTTCAATCGTGCTGTATTGGATGGCAAGTAGATCCCGGCGAAGGGAGCGCCATGCAGCGCGTTTGGAGAACGGTTACCGGCTTTTACCATGTCTGTGCCCGCGGTACGGTCAAGCAGCTGATCTTTGAGACCGATGACGACCGCTGGGAGTTTTTGGAATTGATGCGCGACTGCTGCCGGGAGGCAAGCGTGACGGTCGTGGCGTGGTGTCTCATGGACGACCACGTTGATCTGGTGCTTTTGGATTACGAGGACGAAATGAGCGCAGCCATGCAGCGGCTGCTGTTGACGTATGCTCGTCGGTTCAATAAACGCACGGGGCGCACGGGCCATCTGTTCCAGAACCGTTTTGACCGGCGCTCGCTCGATACCGACTGGCAGGTGATGGAGGCTATTCGCTCCGTACACGCCGATCCGCAGGAGGCGGGCATGAGCCTCATCGAGCGTTATCCCTGGAGCAGCTTTGCCGAGTATCTACGGGCCTATGGCAACGATATGACGAGGGGATTTTCCGATCCTTCTTGCGTGCTTGAGCTCTTTGGTTCTGCCGAGGGCTTTATTGCCTGCTCGCTTTCGACGCCCGACGGCGGCGAGCCAGCGCTGGGCGATATGAAAGAGGCGGAGTGGGAGCGACACGCCTTTGCCGAGAAGTTGGCGAAGGGGCTCGGGGTTCCGCTCAATGAGCTCAAGGCCGTTGCATTCTCGCGGCGAGACGGAATCATTTTCGCTCTGCATGATGGCGGCTACACGGTGCGCGAGATAGAACGGTATACGGGAATCAGCAAGAGCACCGTCTCTCGTATTGTGCGCGCTTATGCGCGGATGAAGGCTCAGGCTGAGGGGTCGGAATAGGAAATGACCGAACCGCTCTTGTCAAGCGATTCGGCCAACAAAATTCTTAAGATTTGTGACAAATACTACTGATTATTTCGTCCCTCGAGCATGCCGTCGAGGGTGCGCCAGGCGAGCTCGGCGCACTTGACGCGGGCGGGCATGTGCGAGATGTCCTGGAGCTGGGCGGCCTCGTCCAAGTCTTCCAGATCCTCCTCGGAGAGTTGCTCGCCGCGGATCATGGCGAGGAAGAGTCCTGCCAAGCGACGCGCTTCCTCGACCGTCTCGCCGGTGATGAGGTCGGCCATGATGTCGGCGCTGGCCTGGCTGATGGCGCAGCCGTGACCGGTAAACGAGGCCTCCTCGACAACGCCGTCCTCGACGCGTAGCTGCAAGGTGAGTTCGTCGCCGCAGCTGGGATTGATGCCTTCGTGCTCAAGCGTGGGAGCGTCCATCTCGTACTTATAGTCGGGGTGCGAGTTGTGCTCCATAAACGTGGTGGAGCTGTACAGATTACCCATTGAACGTGCTCCAAACGTGATGCAGGCCGGCGATGAACTTGTCGATGTCGGCCTTGTCGTTGTAGAAGGCCACGCTGGCGCGGCAGCAGGCGAGGTTCTCGACGCCCAGCCAGGTAAGTAGCGGCTGTGCGCAGTGGTGGCCGGCGCGGATGCAGACGCCGTCCATGTCCATGATGCTCGCGACGTCGTGCGGGTGGATGCCCTTGACGTTAAAGCTCACGACCCCGTGGTGGTTATCCCAGTAGATGGAGCCGATGATCTGGACAAAGTCGAGCTGCATGAGCTCGCCCATCAGGTAGTGGACGAGTGCTCGCTCGCGGGCCTGGATGTTCTCGTAGCCCACCGTGTTGACGAGATAGTCGAGGGCGGCGCCTGTGGCGAAGATGCCGGCGGCGTCCTGCGTGCCGGCCTCGAACTTCTCGGGGACGGGCGCCCAGACGGCGTCCTGCTCGGTGACCGAATCGATCATCTCGCCGCCGGTGAGCATGGGCGGCATGGCGTTGAGTAGGTCCATCTTGCCCCACAGCACGCCGATGCCCATGGGGCCCATGGCCTTGTGCGCGCTAAAGGCAAAGAAGTCGGCGCCCAGATCGGCCACGTTGACCGGCATGTGCGGCAGTGACTGCGCTCCGTCGACGACCAGATAGCCACCGTATTTGTGCACGAGCTTGCCGAGGTTCTTGACCGGGTTCTCGACGCCTAGCACGTTGGAGACCTGACCCACGGCCAGAATCTTGGTCTTGGGACCCACCTTGGACAGAACCTCCTCGGTGGTGAGCTGGCCGGTCTTGGTGGGGTAGAGGTAGACGAGCTTGGCGCCGGTCTCGCGGCAGACCTGTTGCCACGGGATCAGGTTGGAGTGGTGCTCCATGATGGTGATGACGACCTCGTCGCCGGGCTCCAGCACCGTGGGCGCAAAGCTCTTGGCGACCAGGTTGAGCGACTCGCTCGTGTTGCGGGTGAAGACGACTTCGTTGGCCCGGGCGGCGCCGATGAGGTCGGCAATCTGCTGGCGGACCTTGGCAATGGCATCGGTGGCCTCGACGGACAGCGAGTACAGGCCGCGCAGGGGGTTGGCGTTCATGCGCTGGTAGAAATCGCGCTCGGCGTCGAGCACGCAAGCGGGGCGCTGCGCGGTGGCGGCGCAATCGAGGAAGGCGATCTCGGGATGCTGCTGGAACAGCGGGAACTGGCACTTGTAGGGGTTGGTCTCGATGTCCACGGTGGGCCAGCCGCGCGAAGCCTCGTCGCTGGCGTCGAGTTCCATGGGCTCGGGGGCGGTGCAGGTATCGCATTTAACGTGCTCGGTATCGATCATGCGAGCTCCTCTTCAAAGTTATCGATCAGGTTGTTGCCCAGGCGGACGACGGCGGCGCGGGTGCGCTCATCGGTGGCGGAAAGCGCGGCGTCCTCCAGCTTGGCGCGGATGAACAGATCCTCGGCGGCGTTTTGGTCAAGGCCGCGGCAGGCGAGGTAGAACAGCTGCTCGTCGCGGACATGGCCGATGGTGGCGCCGTGGTTGCCGGCGACGTCGTCCTCGTCGCACAGGATGACGGGGACGGTCTTGTTGTCGACGCCCTTGTTGGCCAAAAGCACCGTCTCGCGCTCGGTGCCGGTTGCACCCTTGCAGCCATGCACGAGGTCGATGGTGCCGCGGTAGACCTTCTTGGACGTGCCGGTCAGCACGCCGTTGGCGTCGATCTCGCACTCGGTCTTGCGGCCGCGGTGGCGCAGCTCGTAGTTAAAGTCGCGCATCTGCTCGCGGGCACCCAGGTAATCGGTGTCGATCGTCACCTTGGCGGTGTCGCCCAGCAGGTCGCCGGCAAGGCCGGTGGCGCTGGCACCGGCACCCAGGACGGTGTGCTGTACGTTGACGCGTGCGCCCTCGTCTAGGAACAGGCCGGTGTCGTCGAGCGCGATCCAGCTGGCGTCGAGCGTCTGCGTGCAGGTCACGTTGACGGTGGCGTACTCGTGAGCGCACACGCGCAGCACGGAGCCCACGACGCCCTCGCCGGCAACGGGGGAGTCCAGGGCAATATGCAGATCGAGCGTTGCCTGCGGGCGGGCGACGACGTCGATGGCGGCAATCGCAGCCGCTGTGTCGACGCCACTCACGCGCACGGTAGCCGTGGCGTGCTGGTATGCGGGTACGTCGATGACGATGCGCTTAGTGGCGTGATCTGCCAGATAGGTGTAGGCGGCCTCGCCCATGCCGGTTTCGAAGGCCTCGTCGGGGGAGAGTTCCTCCTCGAGCTTGATGGCGCCGGCCTGGTAGACGGAGGTGGCGGGCACGTCGAGCTCGGTCTCGGGTGTGATGCGAGCACGATCGGCGGCGTCGCCGGGGGCAGCGGCTCGGCGCTCGGGGAAGCGCTCGGCCATGGCGTCCATGGCTGCGTCGAAGGCGTCGGCCGAGCCGGCAAACTGCTCGTCCAAGCCCTCAACCTCAACGGCCTCGGCAGGAGCGGTGGCAAGTTCGTCCGAAAGCTCGAGCTTGGTCTGGTTCATCTTGAGCCAGCCCCAAGTGGCGGCAGGCATCGCATTCACGCCCCCGATCTCCTGCAGCACGCCGTCTCGGGGCTCCGACCCTCCTCGCGTACCTTTAGTACGCGTCGTCGGGCTCGTCGCTCCCGATACGCCGCACTGCAGAAGCTCGGATGACGTAAATGCGTTCGGCATAGCGGTTTCTCGATTCATTATCCGATCGCTCCTTCCATCTCGAGCTTGATCAGGTTGTTCATCTCGACGGCGTACTCCAGCGGCAGCTCCTTGGAGACCGGGTTGGCAAAGCCGTTGACAATCATGGTACGGGCTTCTTCCTCCGAGATACCGCGGCTCATCAGGTAGAACACCTTATCGTCGCCGATGCGGCCGATGGTGGCCTCGTGGCCGATGTCGACGTTCTTGGCGCGGATGTCCATGGCGGGGATGGTGTCGGAGCGGCTTTGGTCGTCGAGCATCAGCGACTGGCAGCTCACGGTTGCCTTGGAGCCCTCGGCCTTGGGCGTGGCCACGATGGAGCTGCGGAAGGTCTGGATGCCGCCGCTCTTGGAGATGCCCTTGGTCTCGACGGTTGCCGAGGTCTCGGGCGCGTTGAGCACGACTTTGCAGCCGGTGTCGAGGTTCTGGCCGGCACCGGCAAAGGTGATGCCGGTAAAGCTCGAGCGAGCGCGGCGGCCGTTGAGCACACTCATAGGGTAGAGATAGCCCACGTGGCTGCCGAAGGAGCCACTGATCCACTCGATGTCGCCGTCCTCGTCCACGCGCGCACGCTTGGTGTTGAGGTTGTACATGTTTTTGGACCAGTTTTCGATGGTCGAGTAGCGCAGGTGTGCGCGCTTGCCCACAAAGAGCTCGACGGCACCGGCATGGAGGTTGGCCACGTTGTACTTGGGCGCGGAGCAGCCCTCGATAAAGTGCAGGTCGGCGTCGTCCTCGACGATGATGAGCGTGTGCTCAAACTGGCCGGCGCCCTTGGCGTTAAGGCGGAAGTAGCTCTGCAGCGGGAAGTCGAGCTTGGTGCCCTTGGGCACGTAGACAAACGAGCCGCCCGACCACACGGCGCCGTGCAGGGCCGCAAACTTGTGATCGGTGGGCGGGATGAGCGTCATAAACTTCTCGTGGATGAGCGGCTCCCACTGCGGATCGTGCAGGGCCTCCTCAATGCCGGAGTAGACGATACCCATCTTGGACGCGGTGTCCTGCATGTTGTGGTAGACGAGCTCGGAGTCGTACTGCGCGCCGACGCCCGCCAGGTAGCTGCGCTCGGCCTCGGGGATACCCAGGCGCTCAAAGGTGTTCTTGATGTCGTCGGGCACCGACTCCCAGTCATGCCTTTGGTCGGTGTTGGGCTTGACGTAGGTGACGATGTTGTCCATGTCCAGGCCCTCGATGGAGGGGCCCCACGTCGGGTCGGGAAAACGGTTGAAGATCTCGAGGGACTTGAGGCGCAGGTCGAGCATCCACTGCGGCTCGTCCTTCTTGGCGCTGATCTCGCGCACGATGTCGGGCGTGATGCCGGCGTCGAGGCGCTCGAAACCCTCCTCGCCATAGGTGAAGTCGTAGAGGCTGCGGTCGATGTCCGCGACCTCGGTGCGGTTCTTGGTCATTGCGTCGCCCCTTTACGCCCGCTGCTCGGCAGCGGCGGCCTCGGCCTGGGCGCGCTGCTCAGCGGCCTCGCGCTCGAAGCTCTCAAAGCCGTTCTTGTCGATCCAGGGAATCAGCGAGGCGTCGTCCTCGCGCACGATGTGGCCCTTGACCATAACGTGGACGCGGTCGACATCCAGGTGCTCCAGGATTCGCGTGTTGTGCGTGATGATGAGCATGGAGCCGTCGCAGCTCTTGCGGTAGGCGTCCATGCCATGGCTGACGGTGGAAAGCGCGTCGACGTCCAGGCCGGAGTCGGTTTCGTCCAGGATGGCGAGCTTGGGCTGCAGCAGCAGAAGCTGGAGCATCTCGACCTTCTTTTTCTCGCCGCCCGAGAAGCCCACGCCTAGCTCACGGTTGAGGTAGGCGGTATCCATGTTGAGCTCGGCCGCGAGTTCCTTGACGCGACGGCGGAACTCCTTGCCCTTCATCTCCAGACCGGGGCGGCCGGCGATGCTGGCGCGCAAAAAGCTCGACAGCGGCACACCGGGGATCTCGACCGGGGCCTGGAAGCTCAAGAACAGGCCGGCGCGCGAGCGCTTGTCGGTGGTGAGCTCGGTGATGTCCTGGCCATCAAAGACGATGCGGCCGTCGTTGACGGTATAGACGGGGTCGCCCATGACCAGGTGGCCGAGGGTAGACTTGCCGGCGCCGTTGGGGCCCATCAGCACATGGGTCTCGCCGGCGGCGACGTTGAGGTTGACGTTGTGGAGAATGGTCTTATCGTCCACGGAGGCGGTAAGACCCTCGATGGAAAGCAGCGGATTTGCGCTCATGCTGTCCCTCTCTGTATATGGTGTACTCATGGGTATGCTAAACCCTAGGAATCTTCTCGGAATAAAGTTACTATGGGTTTGGCGTTAGTCAAGGGAAAATCCGACTAATCCACTCGACTTTTCAGATGTGGGACAAAATAACCAGGTTTGTTTGTCCCACTTACTTAAGATTTGGGACAAGCACTCCAGGTTATTTTGTCCCAGGTGCGATGGAAGGGTAGGAATGCTCATCTCTTCTAAGGGTCGCTATGCCCTCCGTTTGATGATTTATATTGCAGCGCTCGGTGATGCCGAAGGCAAGATTGCCCTGCGTGAGGTTGCCGACCGCGAGCGCATTTCGCAGAAGTATCTGGAGCAGCTGGTTCGTCCGCTTATGAAGGCTGGCCTGCTTAAGAGCGTGCGCGGCAAGGGCGGCGGCTACATGATGGCCAAGGACCCGGCCGAAGTGCGTGCCGGCGACATCCTGCGTGCCGTCGAGGGCAGCACGGCTCCGGTGGCGTGCGATGGCATTGACAACAGCTGTACCCGTAGCGATTTGTGCTCAACGGTCAAGTTCTGGCGCGGTCTGGACGAGGTCATCGAGAACTACGTCGACGGCGTAACCCTGGCAGACCTGGCCGCCGTCCCCGAGATGAACTTTGATATTAAGCTGTAGGGCTGCAAATGACATCTCTCGACAATGTGTACAAGCAAATCGGAGTTTTTGCTCGGGAATGTGACGCCGAAAAGGTCGTGCTGTTTGGTTCTCGCGCTCGAGGTGACAACTTGCCTAAGAGCGATATTGACATCGCCGTAGCAGGTTGCCAGGATTTCGGCCGGTTGTCATATTTGATCGAGGAACGTCTTGATACTCTTTTAGATGTAGATGTCGTCAATCTCGACGAGTCCTTATCGCAGCAATTGCTCGATGAAATTGTCAGGGATGGTGTGATTCTGTATGAAAAAGTATGAGAACTTTGTCAGCGCTTTGGTGAATCTTGAGGATGCGCCCAATCAGGATCTTAACAATGATTTTGTTCAGAGCGGATTGATCAATAAGTTCAATCTTCAATTTGAATTGAGCTGGAAGCTCCTTAAGCGTCTACTCGAGTATGAGGGCGCCACGCTTGCCGCGTCGGGGTCTCCTCGTGCCATCTTGAAGGAGTCCTACCGATTCTACGACTTTATTGATGAGGCGGCCTGGCTAGATATGCTCAGAGACCGTAACACGAACGTTCATATTTATGACAACAAGCTCGCTCAAGATTTGATTCAGCGCATCTTGAACGTCTATATCCCCGCTTTCTCTCAGTTGAGAGACGGGCTGATGGAGCGTTACGGCGAGCTTTTGCTGGCGCCCGACGACCAGTTTGTTTAATTTCCTTAAGATTTCACGGAGGGTTGTTGCCGTTTACCGATGGGTTGTTGTGCAACAAACGGGGACCTGTAATACTAGATCTATCTTTGCAAACTGCACTTTAACCATACCAATGCAGGGAGGATGTATGCAACCCAAGCATTCCGCGATTGTTGCGGGCCTGACGCTGGCGCTTTCGTTTGGCGCCGTTGCCGCACCCGCAACCGCTATAGCCGAGGAGCCCACTCCGGGCGTTGCCTCGGATGCCACCGATATCGATAAGGGCCTGTACATCCAGCAGTCCTTCTCGGGCGTGCTGAAGTCGGTTCAGGGCGTTTCGTTTGTCAACGTGACTGACGAGATGAAGTACTTTACCAAGTACGAGAGCCACGGCAATTACAACCAGGGTTTTTCGTATGGCGACGGATACAACGCGCTGGGTTATTACCAGTTCGACCGCCGATGGTCGCTTATTCCGTTTATGAAGCAGGCCTATAACTACGATTCTGCTAAGTACGGCATGCTTAAGGCTGCAATCGATCGCGGCAGCGAGATTTCCAACGCAAACAACCCCATGTATGCGAACGGCCAGCTCACCGAGCTGGGCCGCATCGCGCAGGATGCCTTCCTGGGTGCTTACAACACCGATCCGGCGGAGTTCTCGGCGCTGCAGGATGCCTATGCGTACAACTCGTACTATGCGGTGACCGAGGCATGGCTCAAGAGCGCTCTTGGCATTGACATCTCCGGCCGCGCTGACTGCGTCAAGGGCATGGTGTGGAGCATTACCAATATGTGCGGCACCGGTGGCTGCCAGGACTTTTTCCGCTGGGCAAATCTTTCCAACAACATGACTGACCGCGAGTTTGTGACGGCGCTTTCCAACAGCGTTGTCAATAACGTGGCGACCAAGTATGCAAGCCAGCCCCAGTACCACGAGGGCTGGAAGAACCGCTATCGTAATGAGCTCAAGGATTGTCTGGTCTATATTGCCGAGGACGAGGCTGCCGCGGTAACGCCTGTGGAGCCCGCGCCTGCGCCGGCGCCCGGTCCGAGCATGGTGCCCGCTGCTCCCGCTGCGCCGACGCCTGGTACCGATGGCGATGCGGACAATGGCGGCGAGACGGGTGCGCCTTCGACTGGTGCGGGCAGCGACGATGCCGGTAACGGCGGGGCCGCGTCTGGCGGCGCTGCTTCTGGCGATTCGTCGACTTCTGGCTCCGACGGCGCTACGGATGGCACGACATCTGGCTCTACCGATCCGGGCGCTTCCAACGGCGCTGGCGATTCCTCTGCCGATACTGGGACCTCTAACGGTTCTAACTCCGATGCTTCAGGGGGCGGTTCGAGCGAGGACTCCAACGCTGGCAATTCCTCGACGGAAAGCAAGCCTTCTGCCGGCGAGCAGCTTGGCTCCATGCTGGGGTCGTCTTTGATGGCGGGCATTAACGGCGCCTCTTCTTCTGGTGAGGGAACGTCTGGGCAGGGCTCCGGCTCCCATGCTGACGGTGCTGCCGGTGTTTCCGCCGGTGCGGGTGCGAAACAGACCGACGCCGATGCTCGGAAAGCCGGTGACAAGGGCAGCACTACAACCGCCACGACGACTACCACCACAACCACGACCAAGGTCTCGGGTGGCAATATGCCCAAGACGGGCGACCTCATCGTGATGGCGAGTCTCGCCAGCGCAAGCTTGGCGACGCTGGGTGCCACGTCCATTGTGAGTGGCAAGCGCAAGCTTGATCAGCAGAAGAAGTCCGCTGGCGAGGACGGATCCGAGGAGTAAGTTCCTGGTCGCCTGATAATCTAAGAACTAGGACGGGGTCCGGTGCAGCTGTATCGGGCCCCGCTTTGTTGTGCAACGATTAGTTATGCCCCATTGGGGGTTCTTATTGCTGCCGTTGCCCGAAACGCTTTCATAGCGAAAGCATTTCGTATACACCGGTCTTTACAATTGACATCGTGCTGCGTTTTAGGGAGAAGTTACGGTGTCTGAACAGGCGATTTATGGCGATGCTGCCTGCTATGGCGTAAGGCTGATCAACCGCTCGGGTAACGGGGCGCTACCGGTCGGCGAACATGACTTTGCCGAGGCCATAAATCGATGCGTGCTGGTTGACAAGACCATGTTTATTGCCGATGTCTTGGATGCTGAAGCCTCCGTTGTGGCGTGTTGCCGGCCCGAAGGCTTTGGCAAGAGCATGAACCTGTCGATGCTTAAGGCTTTTCTCGAGCGATCTACCGTCGGGCAGGTCGATCGGGGCCTGTTTGCTGGTTCCCAGATTTGGGATGCGGGTCGCGAGCGCTATCGGGAAGAGTCCGCCTGCTACCCTGTGATATCGCTGGACTTTTCTGGCGCCGCGAGGTGCGGTGCCAACGTCGTCGGCATCGTGCGCGACGTTCTTTCGGGTGAGTGCGCTCGCTTGTTGGCGCTTTTGGAGGCTCCGGATTTACCGCGAGATAAGATGCGCCACATCGAGCGCGTTGCGCGTGGCGTAGCGAGCGCGGACGAGGTCAACTCGGTGCTTGGCACTCTCATTGAGATGCTGGAGATGGCTTGCGACGAACAGGTTGTGCTGCTCGTTGATGGATACGACGCGGCGTGGTTGAGTCGTTTTGCTATGAGGGACGCTTGTGGCTCCTGTCCGGCAGAGTTGCTCGAGCACATACTGTTTGATGCCATCGCCGCTGCGGGCCATTCGCTACGGTTGACGTGCCTGATGGGGGAGCGTCCCGGTCCTGCCGAAGCGGCACTTTCTTTGCGCGGGTGTTCGTACTGCATGTCGACGCCGCTTTCGGGACGGTGCGACCGGTGGTATGGCTTTTCAGATGACGAGGTTCAGACTCTGCTAGGCCATGCTGGACGCGAAGAATACCTGGATGATGCGCGTGAATGGCTCGAGGGGTATCGGCTTGGCAGGACCTATTGCTCGAGTCCGGCGCGCGTGATCGATTTCTTGAACCGCGGTTGCACGCCGCCGATGCGGGCCGATTTGTATGGATACGCTGATAGTCTAAGCAGGGCGGTTGGCGATTGGAATCTCGAGAGGCTTTCGACTCTGTTCGATTTACTTGAACCGCATGGATGCGTTGAGGCTCCGCTTTGTCTGGGCGCCGTCGAGTCGAATGACGCTTGCGTCGATGATGTTTGGACCGCGTTATACCTGTCCGGCTTCCTCACGACGGATATGGTTGAGGAGTCGGGAAACAGCGCTCGCTCCCGTGCTTTGCGTCTGCCCAATGGTGAACTTCGTCAGGCGTTGCGTCTCGTGATTATTGAATGGTTTGAGTGCGCCGCCGAGGATGTGCGGGACGTCGATGCGTTTCGTGACGGGTTGTGTCGCGGGAACGAGGATGCGGTGAGACAGGCACTAGACCGCATCCTGGGAGATGTGGGAATCGGCGCAGTCGAGATGGATTCGCCGTTGCCATACCACCTGCTATTGCAAGGGCTCTGCTTTGGTATGCCGGGGTATGCCAATCCGTCATCCAATCGAAAGCGCGGGGCGGATCGCTGGGATATCCAGGTGTTCCCTACGGGAAGGATGCTCGATGTGGCCGATACCCTCGGCATGCTCGACGAACGTCCACTTGTCACTATGAACATGATGTATGACCCCGGTGTGGACGCGCTTGGTCTGGAGCTGCTAGCCGTCCAGGCGCTGCTCGACATAGAGCGCGACGGCATCGACAAGATTCGCGTGCCACGACCAGGTATCGGCCGCGTGCGCTGGGGCTTTGGCTTTGACGGGCTGCATGTGTCCGTAGTGTGCCAGCGGCTGTAGGGGCGGGCGATACTGTAAGTGTGCCCGCTACTCCGCGCCCTTCATGGGCGGCATGGGCTTCCAGTCGGGATCCTTGATGATCTTGCGGGCGTCCTTCATGCCGCGGCGCAGCGCCGGAATACCGGTCTTAAAGCATTTGTCGACCGCAGCCAGGCGGATGAACTCTTTGCAGAAGGTCGCGGCGTTGCCCAAACGGAACAGTACAGGATGATAGTCGCCGTAGATTTGCATGTAACGGGCCAAAAAGCCGCGGTTGCGCATGATGTAGTAGCGGTTGGTGTCGCTCGTGGAGTTGAGTTGGCGCTTGCCGGCGATATCCCAGTTGGAGACGGCGCGTGCGCGCTTGAGCACCACGTCGGCGACCACGGCGGCGGGGAAGTGCTGGCTGGCGACATAGCCGTAACAGGCGTCGTCGCCATAGATGAAGAAGCGCGCGTCGGGCAGGCCGATCTTGTCGACTACGCGACGGGAGAACAGGCCGCCCTCAAAGCACAGCTGGTTCATGGCGCGGTAGCCCTCGGGACCCAAATCCCACTTGGCGATGGGGTTGGGAATGCCGAGCGAAAGGATGAGCTGGTACTGCCAAAAGAAGGCGCCGCCGTCGAAGTCTAGGCGCGAGCCCTGGATGACATCGTATCGGTCGGTCCACTTGGCCAGGCGCTCGATGCCCTCGGGGATGACGAGCACGTCGTCGTCCATGACCCAAAACCACTGGGCGCCCAGATCGTAGGCGCACTTGGTTCCAGCGGAGAAGCCACCCGCACCGCCGCCGTTTTCGAGCTGCGGGGCGTAGATAACGCGGTCGGTGCCGCCCTGCGCGTCGGGCTGCTCGGTGTCGATGCCCCACAGGTTGGCCAAGCGCTCGTTAAATGCGGTGCACATGGCCTCGGTCTCGCGCGAATTCTCGTTATCGACGATCACGATGCGCCAGGGCGCGGCCGTGAGCTCGGTCATAGAGTCGAACAGGTTGGCCAAGAGCTCCTGGCGCTTGTACGTAACGACAACGATGGCGAGCTTATCGATGGGGGCGGGAAGGGTGGAAGGCATGGGGCAAAATATCCTTTCACGCGCGGCAGACATGCGCCACACGGAAGCTATCGAATACGTCCATTGGACGGCACCTATTGTAAAGGGTCGCTGCGCCATGTTGGCAGGGTTTGGATAAAACGCAGGAACCTGCCATGGGCGTGGTGGCTGCTGAGTCTGCCGATCGTGTGTTTATCGCTGTTTGAGTTTGCTAACGATAAGGCTTCTAGCTGCATCGATGATGAGTAGCGTCGGCGTAAAGACGATGCTGATCAGACCGTGGCGGCGTAGACCCAGATAAACTCAAGCCCCTGTGTGCACCAATAGTGCGTGTTGAGGGAGACATCGGGAATGGGGAAGGCGGCAAGCGACGTGTATTCCACGAGGCCGACGTGGGTGGCTTGGAAGGTCCCCTGAAACGTGTGGAATATCGCAATCCCAGCGACTGCGATTAAGCGCAGCACTCGATGGATATGTTACGTGCGGCTTTGGGCTGCATGACGTCCTTTCGTATCGGTTTGCATCTGCGAGCTCCATAGATTAAATAAACGCCCGCTGGCGCGCTGACCCTTTGATACCATGAAACGACAGGTATTTCCTAAGGAGCACATTTGTCTACTAACGCCTCTGGCAGCCCTGTTCTGTCGCTGCTTATTCCCATCTACAATGTTGAGCGCTACTTGCGTGAGTGCCTCGATTCCGCCGTGGCGCAGACGCTCAAGGACATCGAAATCATCTGTATCAACGACGGCTCTACCGACAACTCGCCGGCGATTATCCGTGAGTACATGGAGCGCGACGCGCGTGTGAAGATGATCGACAAGGAAAATAGCGGCTACGGCGACTCGATGAACCGCGGTCTGGAGATGGCGCGTGGCAAGTACGTTGGCATCTTGGAGTCCGATGACTTTATGGCGCCCGACGCACTCGAAAAGCTTGTCTCGGCCGCCGATAGCAATAATGCCGACTTTGCGAAGGCGAATTTTGACTTTTACTGGTCCAAGCCAGAGGAACGTCGCTCGCTGCACGAGATGTTTAAGGCCAAGGACTGTGGCAAGCCTGTGCACCCGAGCGACACGACGCAGTTCTTTAAGCAAAAGCCGTCGATTTGGTCAGCTGTGTACTGCCGCGATTTTCTGGAGCGCAACGACATCAAGTTCTTGCCGACTCCGGGGGCATCCTTTCAGGACACGTCATTTGCCTTTAAGGTAATCGCGTGTGCTGACAAGGCCGTTTACCTGCATGATGCCGTGCTTTCGTATCGTCAGGACAACGAGAATTCCTCGGTCAATTCTTCGGCCAAGGTCTTTTGCGTCAATACCGAGTATGCCGAGATTGAGCGTTGGATTCGAGAGGATTATGGCCACGACCACGTAAGTGATGACGTCGCGCGCATGCTCAAGTTCAATCAGCTCATTAAGTACGATTCGTACATGTGGAACTATGTGCGCTTGGCGCCTAAGTTCTATAAGGAGTTCCTGGTGCAGATGGCCAAGGAGTTCCAAGCGGCTTTGGACGCCGGGGAGTTTTCGCTGGACGATCTTAAGCCGTGGAAGCGTGCGAATCTCGCTGCTATCCTCAAAGATCCTGAGGGCTGGGTTGACGAGCATCCGACTTTTGCGACGGACGGTGCCTTGGGACGCGCCAAGTACTACGCATCGGTTGGAGGCCCCGGTGTGGTCGCCGCCTTCCTCATCGAATCGCTGAGGGGGTAGGTCGGTATGGGAGAGGCCTCGATTCCCAAAGCGACTATTGTCGTTCCCGTATACAACTCTGCGCGCTCCATTCAGCGATGCCTCGATTCGCTGTTGGCTCAGTCTGAGCGTTCGATTCAGGTTGTCTGCGTCAACGACGGTTCGGTTGACGATTCGCTGGGCGTCTTGCGTCAAATTGCGCAGGCCGACGACCGCGTGCTGGTGATTGACCAGAAAAACGCGGGTGTCTCGTGCGCTCGAAATGCCGGCATCGATGCCGCCGAGGGCGAGACTGTCTTCTTTGTGGACGCCGACGATTACATCGACGCTCAGACGGTCGAGTGCGTGCTGCATGCCATGGAGTCTACAGATGCCGAGGTCACCGTATTTGGCGGCGTTTGCGAACCGTCCGACGCTGCACCCAAGCGCGTCCAGCAACTCATGAGCCCCAAAGCGGGCACCTTTGGCGCACGGGATCCCCAACTGCTGTTCCACGCAAACGCACAGCCCTATGCGTGCCGCGCGGCTTTTTCGCGCGAGCTGCTCAATCGCGAAGGCATTCGCTTTGCCCCCGGCTTGGCCTTGGGCGAGGATGTCGTATTCCAATTTGCGGCCTATGCGCTTGCCAGCAAGACCGTTGTCATGCCGGACAAGTTCTACCACTACGTGATGGAGAGCGACTCGGCAACGCACGAGTTCAACAGTGCCGAGGCTCGCGCCAAAAAGCTTGACGCCCACATGTGGATGCTCGAGGAGGTCTTGGAGGGCTGGGCGGCCTACGGTCTTTTGGACCTGTGTCCCGGCGAGCTGATCACTTGGTTTTTGGACCTCATTGTGTTCGACCTGGCACGCTTGGATGCCGATGACTTCCATCGCGTGGCGGCTCGCGTCAACGTGGACCTCACGACGTTTTTGGGAACGGAGTGGGCGGATATGCCTGCTAAGGGCGCCGTTCGCCGTGTTGCCTTCAAGCTCGTTGCGGCGACCTCGAGCGTTTCGATGGCAGACGCCACGCTGTTCTATCTTTCGACTCGCGGTCTCAAAGCCTGCCTGGAGCGCTTTCTCTAATTCCAAGCGCTGCCGCCCGCCGCAGCTCGGCTGCTAAAATAACCCTGTTACACGCTATTCAACAGGAGGTTCTCTTGCAGAACTCTGATACCCCTAAAGTTTCGCTGCTTGTCCCCATCTGCAATGTCGAGCGCTACCTGCGCGAGTGCCTCGATTCCGCCGTGGCGCAGACGCTCAAGGACATCGAGATCATCTGCATCAACGACGGCTCTACCGATAGCTCGCCAGATATCATCCGCGAGTACATGGAGCGCGACCCCCGTGTAAAGATGATCGACAAGGCCAACAGCGGCTACGGCGACTCGATGAACCGCGGCCTGGAGATGGCGCACGGCGAGTACGTGGGCATCCTTGAGTCCGATGACTTTATGTTTGAGGACTCGCTTCAAAAGCTGGTTGCCAAGGCAGATGCCGAGCACGCCGATGTGGTAAAGGGCGACTTTTACCTGTATTGGTCCACGCCCAGCGAGCGTCGTGAGCTGTTTGGGATTATCGACGAGCATATGACGGGCGCGGCGTATCGCCCCGTCGATCGCCCGGGTATCTTCTACCGCAAGCCTTCAATTTGGTCTGCCATCTATCGACGCGAGTTCCTCAACGCACATAAGATTCGGTTCCTCCCCACGTCGGGCGCCTCGTATCAGGATGCGGGTTTTAACTTTAAGGTCTGGGCGTGCGCCGAGCGTGCTGCGTTTATTGCGGATCCCATTTTGTGCTATCGACAGGATAACGAGAAGAGCTCTGTTAATTCTCCCAACAAGGTGTTTTGCGTGTGTGACGAATATGCCGAGATGCAGCGCTTTTTGGATGAACGCCCCGAGCTTAAGGCTCAGCTTCAGGGAATTTTAATGCGCATGAAGGTCGATACGTATCGCTGGAATGATGAGCGCCTGGTCGATGAGTTACGTGAGCAGTTTTGGGAGAAGGCATCTCCCGAGCTCAAGGCCGATTGGGATGCCGGTCGCTTTGACCTGTCGCTGTTCGATCCGCGTGGCGAGACCGACTTGCGCCTGATGGTCAAGTCGCCCCGCGCCTATATCGATTCGCGCTTTGACTTTAAGAAGCCGGGCAAACTCAATACGTTTAAGCACTACTTCAAAATCGGCGGTCTGCCGCTGGTCTGGCGCGTGCTGACGTATCAGCGCACCTACGGTGATAATCCGCACCCCGATGACGTTCCGGTCGCACAGTAGGAGCACTTGACTATGGCTACCCCCAAGATTTCCGTTGTCGTTCCCATCTATAACGTGGAGGAGTGCCTGGCCTGGTGCCTGGACTCCCTACTTGCGCAGGACATGCCCGATTGGGAAGGCGTGCTGGTCAACGACGGCTCGCCGGACGGTTCGCGCGATATTGCGGCTGCTTATTGCGAAAAGGACGCGCGCTTTACGCTGGTCGATAAGGAGAATGGCGGCCTGTCGAGTGCGCGTAATGCAGGCATCGCTGCGTCCACGGCGCCTATCGTTGCGTTTTTGGATTCCGACGACCGGTTTACGCCCGATGCATGCCGCGTGATCGTCGGTGCCTTTGAACGCGAGGATTGCGACGTTTTGACCTTTGGCGCGAATCCGTATCCGCTCGAGGCGGGGTATCCATGGCTTAACTATGTATTGAGTCCGCGCGATGTGTCGTTTGAAGGCTATAACTCTGACCTGCTGTTTAAGGAGGCGTCTCGCCCCTTTGCATGGCGCACCGCCTGCAAGCGTGAGTTTTTGCTGGGCAACGGGATCGTGTTCGACGAAACCGTCAAGTATGGCGAGGACCAGGTCTTCGATTTTGCCGTGTACGGTCGCTCGCGCAAGACCGCGCTTATCTCGAACAAGCTGTATGACTACCGCGTGGCGCGCAAGGGCTCGCTTATGGACACCATGCGCTACGACGACGAGACGCGACTGCTGGAGCACGTGAAGATTTACTCTGCGGTGCTGGCTGACTGGCAGCGCGACGGTCTCGATGTCCAGCATGCCGAGGACCTGGCGCACTTCCTCTGCGATCTGGTGCTGTACGATGCGCTCAGGTTGCTGGGTTCGGGCTGCGGCAAGGTGTTTGCTGCCGTTGCCACGGCGCTTGCCGGTTCTGCTGTGGGCAGCGATGCTGCGCTCGTACAATGTGCCCCGTCTGTTGCCGCTATGGTGCGTGCGGCGCTTACCAGCAAGGCCCCCAATGCCCGTGAGTGCAAAAAGCTCATGTTCGATTACGACGTCTTGAGGTTTGGGCGCCTGGGTGCCTGCAAACGCATGGCAGCGAACGCCCTGGGAAAGCGAGAAGTGTAGATGAGTATCAAGCGTTTGGCACTTTGCCGCAGTCAGGGCCGTCTGTTTGTGCTGCTTCGTTTTGCCGGTCAGGATGTCGCCGCGCTTATTGAGCGGGAGGCTTCTCAAGCGTTTGCCCACGCGACGACGGGCGGTTCTTGTGTGCCGTCGCTGGTGTTCCCAGTCGATCATGGCCGTGTGCTGGCGCTTTGCCCTTCCGTTTTCGGTTACGAGCGCGAGCTCGCCGTCTTGGTGCTTCCTTTTTTGGATGGCTCGTCGATGGATGTCGTTTTTGCGTCCGGTGGTCAAAGGTTGGGCTCCATTCACCTCGATAGCCGCGTGGCCAAGTTGGAATCCAAGATTAACTATAAAGCAAAGCCTGCGCTGTGCGCACTTATTCGCGATGCGCAGCGTGGCGAACACTGCGACCTCTATGAGATTGATGCCATTCGCTATTTGCCGGCAGACGCCGGCGCGGTGTGGCGCTATGAGGTTACCTGGGCGGGAGAGCCCCAGCGCGCGCCTGAGCTCCAGATCTTCGATACGCATATGAATGCCATCGATGTCACCGTGCATGTGTTTGAGTCGCAGGTCGATGTGCCACGGCAGAACGGATGTCGCGTCAATAAAACGTATCTGAGCGTTGAGATGCCTCAGGATATACGCGATTTTGTCGCGATTGTGAGCGATTCCACAGAGCAGATCCGGAGCGGTTTTTGCGCCATGGATGGTCGCCTGTACAACGGCATAGTCGACGACAGCTGGAACCGCATGAAGGATGCGCGTGCAGACGACGCAGCTTATCGACGTTGGTTTGAGCAACATCGCGCAAAGCCGGGCGATTTGGCGTGCCAGCGTGTCGCTTCGGCGGCCTTTGCCTATAGACCGCTCGTGAGCATTGTGGTGCCGTGCTACAAGACTGATCGGGAATACCTGCGCGAGCTGCTGGACTCGGTGCTAGCCCAGAGCTATGACAACTGGGAATTGCTGCTTATGGATGCCTCGCCCGAATGGGACGCGGTGGCCACCCTTGTGGCAGGCTCCCACGACGAGCGTATTCGTCGCATTGGGCTGCCCGGCAACGGCGGCATTGTGCTCAACACCAACGCTGGTATTCAGCAGGCGACTGGAGACTATATCGCGTTCTTGGACCATGATGACATCCTGGAGCCGGACGCACTATTCCACTATGTTGCCGCGCTGAACAAGGCGGCCGAGGGCGAGCGTCCCCAAGTCCTGTTCTGCGACGAGGACATGTTCCAGAAAGCAGGGGAGTGGGGTCAGCCGGTCTTTAAGACTAAGCTCAACGTCGACCTGCTCTATAGCCATAACTGCGTGACGCATTTTCTGATGGTGGAGAAGGCGATTATCGATCGCATTGGCGTGTCGCCAGAAGACGTCGCGGGTGCCCAGGATTACGACCTGACGCTTCGCTGCCTTGCAGCCGGCGCGCGGTTTGAGCATGTTGCCCACGTGTTGTATCACTGGCGCGTGCACCCTGGTTCCACCGCCGATGGCTCTGCTGATAGCAAGCCGTATGCCATTGAAGCTGGTCGTTTGGCGCTGCAGCGCCACTTTGACTCGTTGAATGTATGCGGAACAGTCGAGGAGACCGAGACGCCGTTTGTCTACCGCATGCGCTATGCGCTGCCGGAGCCTGCGCCGCTGGTGAGCATTGTGATTCCCACCAAGGATCACGTTGAGACGCTCGATGCCTGTGTGACGTCGATCGCCCAGAAGGCCACGTATGCCAACTACGAGATCGTCTTGGTGGAGAACAACAGCGAAGTCCCGGAGACGTTTGCGTATTACGAAACCCTGCCGGAACGCGTGACCGCAGCATCCGAAGGCAAGGGCATCGCGCGCGTTGTGTACTGGCCGGGCGAGTTCAATTACTCCCAGATCATTAACTTTGGCGTGGAGCATGCCAAGGGCGATTACCTGCTGCTGCTGAACAACGATACCGAGGTCATAAGCCCCGACTTTATCGAAGAGATGATGGGCTATCTGCAACGTCCCGATGCGGGCGTGGTGGGCGCCAAGCTCTATTTTGCCGATCATATGGTGCAGCATGCCGGCATTGTGGTTGGCGTGCGTGGCGCACTTGCCCATGCCAACCAGGACTTTTCGGCTAAGCGCGAGGGTTACCTTGCCCGCGCCGTACGCCCGGGCAACTTCAGTGCCGTGACGGGTGCCTGCCAGATGGTCCGACGTGATGTATTTGAGCAGGTCGGAGGCTACAACGAGGAATTCGCCGTCGGTTTTAACGACGCAGACTTTTGCCTGCGCGTGTGGGAGGCGGGCTATCGCACCGTCTTTACGCCCTATGCCGAGCTGTACCACTACGAGTTCACCTCGCGCGGTAGGGAAGAGGCCAACGAGGAAAAACTGCGCCGCTGGAAGCGCGAGCAGGCCCTGCTCATGCAGCGCTGGCCGGAGTTCTTCCTCGATGGCGACCCGTGGCTTGGGCCAAATTTGTCCTCCGAGAGCGAGTATTTCTCGCTCTAGCGCGAAGTAATGCCAAGATCCGGCAAAGTATCCTCAAGAGCTGCAAGAGCGGTGGGATTCAGGTACTCCTCGTTCAAGCGGCTCTTGTCATATCGAAAACGTGTGTCTCGTGAGCATTCGATGAGTTCTGCAGTAAAGAACTTCTCCCAGCTAAAGAACTTTGAGCTTTCGATATGTTCAGCGGGATTAAGTAGCATCTCCATAATGTGTTTGCTGTTGAATAATCCCGACTTCAACACGAGCCATTCAAACGATTCCGGTAGGAATAGCTTGATGTTCTTTCGGCGCAATAGGGCAGCTGCTTCCGCAATTTCTGGTCCAAAAGCGGCACCGTCGGCAATCACGAGGATGTCGTTTTCCGGTGCGTCCATAATGCAGTTGCAAATATTTGATTTTCCTACCGCGCTGATGCACTTAATGCCGCTTTTTTTGCATAGCAAACTGAAGAATTCGTAGCCCGAATTTGTGTCTTCGATAATGACGAGCTCGGGCCTCTCGCCTCTAAATTCAATATCACCGTAAATACGATATGTAGAGGTGTAGACACGAGAGTAAACGGGATACTTCGTTGTGGTTCGGTTGGTGTTCTTAAGACCGTAGATTTCATCAACGCTATAGGGCAGTTGGCGCAGTGACTCTCTGGCGACGATTACGTAGTAGTTTGAGCTACGTTTTGCTTCATGGGCAAATTCTCTTGATCGAACAAAAGTATTGCCTTCATCGATAAAAACAATACTGCTGGAAATCTCTTGGAGATCTCTGCGCCAATGTTTCCCAGATATTGTTTTACAGGGCACTTTGCAACTTACTGTTACGCCGCTTTGTGCCCCAAGCTCTTCGTGAGCTGCCACCATATCAAGTAGAGTTGTCTTGCCTGTAGCGCTGTTTCCTTGGATGATGGTCAGATTTCTATTGATGGTCAGTTTAAACTGAACCCGGTTATTCTGAATAATTACCTTGTATGATCCGCGCATCAGGAGTTCTCCCTTAGGCATTTTCCAGCTATGGGGACAAGGTCAAACATCGTGTGAACGACATCGCCTGTGTTCGCAATGACAGCCGTGAATTTGCCGTTTCCAAAATCCATTATGTGGTAGAGATTGATTGTTAGATCCTTTTGCGCGGCGATCCTCAGAATCCAGTAGGCGCAATTATCACCGCAATTTGAGGCGTTATATATATTCTGCGGCATAAAGTACATAAGCAGTAGCGTTTTGGTGCCGCTGGATAGTTTCTCGGGAGGAATGATGCCTAGAATCTTGGTATCGATTGCATTGGGGCCTACCACGGTGCCTTTGTCGATGGATTTTATGACCCTTTGGGCAAAGGAGTCTTGAAACCACTGGGGCGAATATACGTTATCGAAGTAAACGGACGTGTTGTAGATAACGTTTTCCATATCACCATAGTGAATTGTTAGCACGTCAGCTCCTTCGGCTTGCTGATTTGGCATCTAGTGAGATTGATTATATCGCAGCACATGAGGCGGGCGTTATCGGCCCGCGGTAGATGTGATTGATGACCAAGGTTTGTATTCTGTTGCTTTATTAATCAGTTCACTCGTTTAATCAGTTCGTTCATGCGCTAAGTTTGCCTTAGAAGCTATTTAGCGTAACGGTTGAGGTGTGGCGACTCATATTTAAATTGCAGTCACAAAGACACCTTTTATCGATTTCCCGTTGAAATACTGAATTGATAGTTTAAAAATAACTTAAGAGAGCCTTAAATCTCGGAGAAAGGATGTCGTATGAAAAACCTTCGAGAAAGATGGCGCGGACTAACAGTGCTGGGAGTTGTTGCATTTGCCGCTGCCTGCATGACGGTTGCCCCGGTGCCCTCATTTGCTGATATTGCTGGCGGTGGCGGAGACGGTGGACCGATTACGGAATGGTGTTCCGACGGTCGTTCGAAGACTGGACTCGTTCGGTGCGAGGACGGCAACCTTCGCTATTTCGATCCCGAAACTGGCGCCATGGTCACGAACCAGTGGCATAACGAATACGAAGCTGTCTGGTACTATTTTGGCGCTGACGGGATCGCGGTGTCGGGCTGGCAGTCTATCGGTGGGGACAAGTATTACTTTTACCCCGAAAGCCATGATATGGCATACGGCCGAGTTCAGATTGACGGCAAGAACTACTTCCTGAACACCCCTGGTGCCAACGCCGATGGCCGCATGCAGCATAGCGGCTGGCTCTATGACTCCATCTATGGAAAGTGGTTCTATGCGACCTCCAGTGGCGAACTGCTGACCGGTTGGCATAATATCGGTGGAACTTGGTATTTTTTCGACGAGTATGGTGTCATGCTGACCGGCTGGATCAACGTTTCGGGGACGTGGTACTACGCCAACGCTTCCGGTGCGATGGTCACTGGCTGGCTCAATATCGGCGGTACGTGGTTCTACCTCGATGGCTCGGGCGCCATGGTTGCTAACGGCTGGCGCAGCCTGGGCGGCTCCTGGTACTGGTTCGGCGATTCCGGCGGGATGGCTACCGGCTGGTTCTTGGCAGGTGGCTCTTGGTACTATGCGAGTGGTTCGGGCGCCATGGTAACCGGCTGGCTCAGCAATGGCGGCACGTGGTATTGGCTCGGAGGTTCGGGCGCTATGGCCTCTAACTCTTGGGCCAACGTTGGTGGAGTTTGGTACTGGTTCGACGATTCCGGCGCGATGGCCACCGGCTGGCGTCAGATCGGCGGCGCCTGGTACTACTTTAGCGGTTCCGGCGCTATGGCCCACGACTCCTGGGTCGGCGACTACTACCTCCAGTCTTCTGGTGCCATGGCTACGAATGCCTGGATCGGCTCCTATTATGTCGGCGAGGACGGTAAGTGGATTCCGGGCTACGGCCTAGTTTGGTATAAGAACGGTAGCAATGTTTACCATACGCATAAGTGCCGTACCGTTGGTAAGGACGCAAAGGGCTATTCGCAGATCTCTATTCAGGAGGCCCAGAGGCGTGGTGCTTCACGAGAGTGCAAAAACTGCCAGCAAATTGGCTAGCACATTACTGAGTTAGTTTTGATTGAGACCCCGTTGCCCTGAGGTGACGGGGTCGCTGCGTGATTGGATACCGTGCTGCTATGAAGAAATGCTCATTCGGGGTGCTGGTCTTTTCCGGCCTTGTTTCTTTGGGGCTCCTTTTGAGTTCGCCCTCGATGTTATACGCCCTTGATTCGAATAACACTGACGAAGGTTCCGCATCTAACGTTGCTATTGCTTCTGTTGAGTCAGCCATTGATGCTCAGCGCGATTCGACCTTCGCTGTCGAGCAGAACTCTCAGGTGGATAATGAGACCCCTTCTGAGGTTTCGAATCAAATTGTTTGGCATCAGGGGTGGATATCACCCGAAGAAGGGGCTGGTTTTTGGCGTTGGGGCTTGTCCGACGGAACGATCGCTGTTTCTTCTTGGAGACATATAAACGGTAGCTGGTACTGGTTCGACGACGAAGGTCGAATGGCTCAGGATGGGTTGGTTCAAGTTGGGGGTGCGACGTATGCCTTCTCCTCTTCGGGCGCAATGCGTGTCGGCTGGTACCTAGATTCTACGGGCTCCACTTCTGCTTGGCGTTATTTCTCCGGTTCTGGCGCCATGGTAAAAGGCTGGCTTTCAGATGGCAGCAACTGGTATTGGCTGGATGATGAAGGCAAGATGGTCCACGACTCGATGCTACAGATCGGGGGAGCCACGTATGGATTCTCTTCTTCTGGCGCGATGCTTATCGGATGGCATCTTGATGCTTCCGTTTGGCACTATTTTTCCGGCTCTGGCGCCCTGGTGAAGGGTTGGCTCTCGGATGGGGGTCGTTGGTACTGGCTTGATCCTGCAGATGGTTCTATGGCCACCGGGCTGAATGAATGCAATGGCACCTCTTATATCTTTAACAGTTCAGGGGCCATGCTATCCTCCCAGTGGGCACTTATTGACAACAACTGGTATTACGCTGACTCCAACGGCTTACTGCATGGAGGTTGGTTACTTCTAGGGAATTCTTGGTATTACCTGGATCCAGGAAGCCATATTATGCTCACGGGCTTTGTGCAAGTGGACTCGTCCACCTATTTCCTTACGAGCTCAGGTGCCATGGCAACAGGCTGGGCACTTGCTGATGGTACTTGGTATTACGCCGCATCAAACGGAGCTATTCAACGAGGGCGATGGATAAAGTCCGGAAGCGCCTGGTATTACCTTGATGATGTATCCGGCGCAATGCGTACTGGTGAATTTGCGGTAGGAAGCAAGCGCTATTTTTCTTATGATTCCGGTGCAATGGCATCTTCGTGCTGGATCAACTTGAACGATGGTATGGCATGGGCGAATTCGTCTGGAGCACTGAGCGAGCCGTTGCCTACTTCATCTGATGGATCTCCTGTAGTCGCTGATCGTACTGACTCGTCTTCATTGCCAGGTGTGATTCATATTGGAGATGCGGTTTTCTATGCGGATGCGAATGGTGTCGTTAACGTGGCGTCTGGTTGGATTATGTCGAAAGACGCTTCTGACGAAAGTGGCAATACTTGGTATTACGCATCTTCCAATGGTGTCCTTAAGTCTGGTTGGCAATATGTCAACGGTGCGTGGTATTGGATGGACCCTTCCACATTCAAGATGAAAACTGGATGGCTTAATGACGGCGGTACGTGGTACTGGCTCCAGCCTTCGGGTGCCATGTTTGCTAACGGGTGGCTGAAAATCGATGGCGTTGACTATTACTTCAATGCAAGTGGTGCATGGTTGAATACGTCTGGTTCTGTTTTGGGGGTCAATAGGTCCAGCTTGGTCAATTGGCTTATGAGCCACGAAAACGACGGCTATTACCGTGGAACACGCTACGACACGCACCTCAGCCAGGAAACGTGCATGTACCCAAAGGGTGATCCGCGTTGGGACGGTTATACGGGCATGAATTGTGGTGGATTTGTATCGCATGCATATATGAAGGCGGGCGGGAATTTAGCTCCCATTGCCGCCGAGCAGAGCCATTCCCCTTGGAGTGGAGGTCCCGGAAGGGGCGGCTGCGTAAACGCTTATCGTTGGTACGGCTACGCTATCGATACGTGTGCGAACGTGACTTATTTCAACTCTATTGATGAGTTGTTACGTAGTGGTTTGGCTCGTAAGGGGGACATTGTGTTCTTCAATCCTTACAACCCATATGCGGACGATAGTCACATTGGCTTTTTCTGGGGCAATTCGCCGAGCGAAAATTTGTTCTGGCATAGTGATGGTTATGGAAATCGCATCTCCGGTTTGACCGCTTTGGGCCCATCGAAAGTAATACTGATTCGTTAGAATTCCGAGTTGTAGGGGACTCTCTGGGCCCCCTACCTTTTTGACATCTGGTTTGAAAGTTTATTTGAAGTCGGTATTCTTGGGGGCAAGAGGAGGGGGCAATGAGCCTGCGGGTTCAACCCTGCCGGTAAGTTCTTCTTTTCTTTGCAGCATTGCGCCCAACTATTTATTGTCCTAGAATGCATCTTGTCCTGTTAGATGTTCGGGAATCTTTCATAGCTATGCTGTAAGCTAGACGCAATCAAGAACGAATGACGAGGTTTACATGAACAAACATCTTAAGTTGTTTTCGGCATTGTTGGTGCTGATGCTCTTTGCGCCCGTTTCTATGTTTGTATGCCCTGCGGATGCAGAGGCTGCTCAGACTCTGGTTGAGAATTCTTGGCGTTATGAGGGTGGACAATTAGTTTCAGATGATGCTTCTTCCGAAGAAGACGGAATAGCTTTATTGTCTATGGACGCTCTTCCCGATGGGGTTACAGCTCAGGGCATTGACGTCAGCGAGCACCAAGGGCGTATTGATTGGGACGCAGTTAAAGCTTCTGGCATCGATTTCGCTATTCTGCGCGTTGGGTTTGGCGCTCCGTCTTTCGGCGGTCGAGTTGACTATCAATTTAATCGAAATATTTCTGAGTGCGAGCGACTCGCAATTCCCTACGGCGTCTATGTCTATTCATATGCTTTTGATAATCAACAGGCAGCCGATGAGGCGTCCATGGTGATTGACTGCCTATCGGGGCACAATCCTAGGCTACCGGTGTATTACGATCTTGAGGACAAGACAATTATTGCAGATGGTCGTCAATCCGGAATTGCATCTAGAGCTCAGACATTCTGTAATAAGATTTCTAGTGCTGGATATAAGCCAGGCATTTATGCAAACCTAAATTGGTTTAACAATATATTGACCGACCCTGTATTTAAGAGCGGTTCTTGGGATCATTGGATTGCTCAATACAACTCCCAATGTCACTATACCGCCAGTTACAGCTTTTGGCAGTATACAAGCCGCGGAAAAGTTTCTGGTATTAGCGGAAATGTTGATATGAATTACGCGTATGTTGATGTCTCTCTTTATTACTGGCAGTTAAAAGAGGGCACTTGGTATTACGCAACCTCTGACGGCAAAGCGTATACCGGATGGTTGCGCCAGGGCGGAGCCTGGTATTGGCTCGACCCCGACGCGGGCGGTGTAATGGCCACCGGGCTCTACGAGTGCAACGGCTCCATGTACTGGTTCAACGCCTCCGGCGCGATGGCGACCGGATGGGTCCTCGACGGCGGCACCTGGTACTACGCGACGGGCTCCGGCGCGCTGGCGCGCGGCCCCGTATCCGTCGGCGGCGTGCCCTACTGCTTCGACGCCCGGACGGGGGCCATGCTGACGGGTTACCAGACTGATGCGCAGGGCGTCCGCCGCTACTTCGGCAGCTGCGGCCCCCTTAACGGCTGGGGCCTCGTCGACGGCTCCTGGTACTGGTTCGCTGACGGTATCGCCTCGACCGGCTGGCTTTACACCGGCGGCTCCTGGTACTGGCTCGACCCCGACGCGGGCGGCGCCATGGCGACGGGCCTCCATTCGTGCAACGGTTCCGCATACTGGTTCAACAGCTCCGGCGCAATGGCGACCGGATGGGTCCTCGACGGCGGGACCTGGTACTACGCGACTGGCTCCGGCGCCCTCGCCTCCGGCTGGCTCAACCTAAACGGTGCGTGGTACTGGCTCGATCCCTCGACGCACGCCATGGCCACGGGCGTTCAAACTATCGGATCATGTGAATACATATTTAATAGTACCGGCAAGATGATGGCTAATTGCTGGTCAAACGGTGATGGGTCTTGGATGTATCATTCGTCATCCAGCGGCGCAATTGACCTTAAAGGCATCATGACCGATTCGGGAATCCAGCTGATTGACGACGACGGTAATGCCAGAACTGGTTGGATTGAGAGTCAGGGTGCTCGATATTATTGTTCTGCTAGTGGAGTAATTCTGACTGGGTGGCAGCAAATTGCTGGGTCTTGGTATTACTTTAACCCGGATGGTCGAATGGCGACCGGCTGGCTTAACGATGGCAGCAACTGGTACTGGCTGGATTCCGCTTCTGGCGCGATGAAAACGGGATGGCTTTCCCTTGGGGGCACATGGTATTACCTTGATGCCGCACGTGGGGGAGTAATGTTGAGCAACGGTTGGTATTGGATCGGCTCTACTGACTACAAGTTCAGTTCATCCGGCGCAATGGTTGGCGCTTGGGTCGATGTCCCGTGCTATTCGCAGTACCCGGAACTTCCTACTGGCTGTGAGTCGGTTGCCCTTACAAACTTGCTTAACTACTATGGTTTCGGTTTAGGTAAGACGATTATTGCGGATTATTACTTGCCCAAGGGAAGCAACGGCAACTTTGTTACCGCCTTTGATGGCAACCCAAGGCATAGCAGCGGGGGTCTCATGGGATGCGTCGCCCCTGCGATTACTATTGCTGGTAATAACTTTCTGCGCGCTGCGGGAAGTATCATGCAGGCAAAAGACGTTTCTTTCTCGTCAATTTCTTCCATTAAGAACAGACTGACCTGTGGACAACCTGTTGAGATGTGGAATACCGAATGGGGAAGTTGGCCAGGAGGCCGTTATGCTGCTCGTTGGTATAACGGGCATTCCTATGGTCTGTGGGGCGGTAATCATGCCGTAGTCCTTAAAGGCTATGATGACGAGCAGGGAATTGTCTATCTTTCGGATTCGATTAACGGCAATGTTACGCGAAATGCCCAGGTGTTCTTCGGCACGTGGCAACAGATGGATAGCCAGGCTGTGGTAATTGAATAGCCATGATGCTAAAAGGGAGAGCTCGTCGAGCTCTCCCTTTTAGCATATTGTTAATCAAGCTACGCCGTCTTATTACGTCCAAATAGTTCGTCCCAGTTACTAGCTGCCAAAACTGTTCCGCATACAATTACGACGCAGCAGATTACGGATGCCATATCGGGAATTGTTCCAAGCAAGATCAGGCCAAAGACCACCGACCATGCCGAATAGGAGATATTCAGAGCCATCGCACGCGCTGCTCCGATTGCCGCAATCCCCTTGTAATAGAACAGATAGGATGCAGTTCCTGCGAGTCCGGCGAGTGCAATAATCAATGTAGGCATGCTCGGGATGGCACCCAGCGTGAAATGCCATGCTCCGAAGAGGGGGAGTACAAGCACTCCATAAACAAGCGCACTTGTAGTTTCGCGGATTTGCAAAGCCGTTTCGTCATCAACGGCATCATCTTTCATTCCCCATGCGCACAGCACCGCTTCGGATCCCCATCCGATAACAGCAAGCACCGCGCCGAGTAAGCCGAGGGGGGCATTTGCAATCTCGCTCGATCCGGCCGATAGATAGCCCATCGTCATTACGCCGCAAAGGGCAACAAGAAGGGAAAGAATCTGACCTTTGCCCATTTTCTCCTTCAGCAGCACGAATGAAAGGAATGCTCCGACTGCGGGATAGAAGGCGGAGATAATTGCCGTGTAGGCTGCTCCGATATTATTAATCGCCAATACGTATCCGGTCATTCCGATAGGTCCACCGAGCAGCGCGCCGGCGATGACGACCTTGCCAGAACGAGTTTTAAGTGCAGCGAGCGTGTCTTTTAATCTGCCTCGAACTCCCATGTATCCAAAGAGCCAGATTGCACAGAAGGCATCATGGAGAAAAGATCCCGCAATGGAGGCGCATGCAAGCGCTTCCGCCGATCCGATATAGGGCGCGAGCGCCAAGCCGATTCCAAGAATTACTGTATCAAGGCCCCAAAGAAGACCGCTAAAAAAGCCGAATTGCATCGTTATTCACCTTTCCGATAGATCTCCAGTGCCTTTTTGAGGTATTTGGCACCGTAATTAAAGTAGATATAGAGCCATTCACCCACGAAGTCACCTTCGGCTTCTTTCAGAAGAGACCAGAGGTACCAGCACCATCCTGCAAGGGCAATGTGTGCATAGTTATGCGCAACTTCGTTGTTTGTTGCCTTGCGCCCAAAATATGCATCAAGCGCGCGGTCGACTTCATCTTCGGAAAGCTCGCAGCAGACACTGCACGTTCCAAAATCGTTTGCGTAATCGCTCATGCCAGCATATTCCCAGTCAATGAGATAGTACTTGTCGTTCTCATCGATAAGGAAATTAAGGTAAAAGAAGTCATTGTGACAAAGGCATTTTGGCGCATTGTCGGTCTGAACAAAGTGCTCCAATTCATCGATTTCGGCGGCCATTTCCCTGTAGCCTGGAATGTCGATGGGGCCTTTTTCCAGAAGAAGTGATTCGTAGCGCTTCGCTTCGAGGTAGAAGTCAAATTCGGTTTCGACAATAGCACCGCTCTCGTGAAGCGAACGACACATCTGCATCATTCGATCCATTTGGGCAGCATCATGCGGATCAGGCTGCTTTGCGTTGGGTACAAACTTCGAAATTTTCCAACCGCGCTTTGGGTCCTCATGAATGAACGTATCGTCAAGGCCGAGTTCCTTGGCCTTTTTAAGTGCGGCTACTTCTCCATTTCTGTTAATAAGCAGTTCGGTTCCGACTCCCGGATGGCGGTAAACGTACTCTCCATCATTGGTTCTAAAGTGGCACGATAGATTCGTAAGGCCTTGTTTAAGGGGATAAACGTCGTGAATCTCTGATTTGGAACAGCCGAGCACTTGCTCGATGTTATCGAAAATGTCGGAGTCAACGTTTTCGATAAAATGCGGATCAAAGACACGCAGCTCATCAAGAGAATCGAATTCGTTAATCTCGCCCTCAGGATACTTTTTGATCACCATATCGAGCTCCTTGATGTGCTCGATATATAGATCTTCCCAAAGCTTGTCCGTTGTTTCGGGCTTGTTATATTCCGTTTCAAGAATCTGCTTAAATGCAAGTGAGAAGGCTTTATCAAAGTAGACATGTCCGAGCATATACCAAGCATCGGAACCGCCAATCGTAACATTGGTGATTCTATCCATTGCTCCCGTTTGAATGCACCATTCTTTGGTGGCGCCTTCAGCATATTGAGCAGAATAAAATGCTTTCCAAACATATGCTTCAAACGGATTGTTTAGAAGGTAATCATCGCTTGAGCAAATGTAGGTGTTGCCAAGCCGCTCTTTTACGCACATAAGCGATGCGTGGTTATTTTTGGATGCGTATTCGTTGTTGACGACAATCGAAACGCCGAACTTGCTTTCAAGATAGAAGAAATACTCTTTTTTATAGCCGACAACGACGGTGATATTGCTGATACCCGCGTCTTGCAGCTGCCTAATCTGACGCTCAATGAGAATCTCACCACGTACTTTTAAAAGGCCTTTGGGCTTTTCATACGAAATAGGAGCAAAGCGGCTCGAAAGCCCCGCAGCTAATATCACTGCGTTTTCAACCTTATAGGGGTGAAGTGCTTCGTAACCATTGTCGGTTAGGCTGTCCGATTCGAGAAGGCCCTCATTCGTAAGCTCTTTATTTGCTGCGTTTACTGATCCAAGTGAAAGGCCGGTGCGCTCGGCGACTTCTCGCTGGCTGGCATATGGGTTCTTTAAGTATTCGTGTAGAACTGTAAAGTTACGCTTGGTCAGTTCCACTGCAGGCCTCCAATTAAGATGTTCATTGCTTAGGGAAAGAATAGAATGATTGAACGTTTTGTTCAATTTAATATATTAATCTACATAGACTGAACAGACAGTAACGAAAATCAATCTTGGAATGTGGATTAAAATAAATAAATGAGATATCTGGGAGGGTCGCTTATGTATCGATTCGAAAAGAAGGCCACGCTTGTTTGTGCTGCTGCGTCATTAATCACTGCTTGCTGCTTGCCCCTGAGTGCGAATGTCGCGTTTGCACAGGATTCCGTTGAGGCTCAGAGTATTGAGTCAAAAGCGGTTTTTTCTTCTGTGGTTTCCGATGATTTGCAACCTGATAATTCTTCCGTCATAAAAGATGGCTGGCAACGAGACGAGTCGTCTGGAGTTTGGTATTACGGAAAAAACGGTAAACACCAAACTGGCTGGCTGCAAAGCGGGGGCTATTGGTATTGGCTTGATCCAGCCAATGATGGTGCAATGCAGACAGGTTATTTCAATGTGACCGATGCTGGCGGATCGACTGCTTCGTTTTATGCGAATGACGGCAATGCCGCAACGCCTTTTGGCGCGCTATATCAGAACTGCTGGCTACGTAACTCAGATGGAAATTGGTTTTATGCCAATGCTGGAGGCGATTTAGCTGCTGGTTGGTTTTATCAAGACGGCACATGGTATTACCTGGATCCTGCCACCCATATAATGCAGGTTGGTTTTGTCGACCTCGGGAGCGGGAAATACTATTTAGATGCCACTGGTGCTATGAAAACCGGCTGGATTCTCGTTGACGGGAATTGGTACTGGGCTTATTCATCGGGTGCCCTTGCTTCGTCATGGCAAACGATAGGTGGGGCTCGCTATTATTTTGACCCACAGACGTTCATCATGTTTAAGGGTCGTCAAAAGATTGATGGAAGAACCTACATTTTTGGTGACTATGGCCTCGCAAATGGATGGTACAAAGACGGAGCAGATTGGTATTACTGCTCTAACGGTATTGCGGCCACTGGCTGGAAACTCGTTAACGGCGCTTGGTATTATCTCGACCCAGCCTCCGATGGTAAGATGTCCGTTGGGTATTTAGACCTTGGCAATGCAGCTTATTATTTAAAGCCTAACGGGGCTATGGCTGTTGGTTGGGCTCAGGTCGAGGACGGCTGGTATTTCGCCTCCCAATCTGGTGCACTTATTTCTGGCTGGTATAAAGAGGGCACGAGCTGGTATTACCTGGACCCTGTTAGCCATCTCATGAAAACGGGCTTATTTGAGGTGGGCGGCAACGATTGTTTTGCAAACCAGAGCGGTAGGCTTGTGGTTTCAAGCTGGGTTACCGTTAATGACGGCGTTCAAAGATACGCTAATGATAATGGATATCTTTGCAAGGATGTGATTCGCGAAAACGGCACTATCCTAAAAACCGCTGGAGCTGATGGTTGGCAGATTGCGTCCGGCTGGGTTAATGTCGCAAATCTTAGGTTTTACGCTGAGCCCGGAACGGGTGCCATTCATCTTGGATGGCTGCAGATTGACGGCGATTGGTATTGGCTTGATGCCGATTCTGGCGTGATGAGGACCGGATGGGTTTTTACTGGCGGTGCATGGTATTACCTAAACGCTGACGGAAAAATGGCAACTGGTTGGAAATGCTTGAATGGAACATGGTATTACCTTGAGTCCAATGGCAGCATGCATGTTGGCTGGCTTAAAGATTCGGGTAAGTGGTATTGGTTAGACGGCAGCGGCGCTATGGCAACGGGCGCAAGGACCATCGATGGCGTTCGTCGAGTTTTCTGGAGCGATGGCCAGTGCGACAAAGTTGGCTGGCAAAATCCATCCCAGTATCCTCAGGTCAGTTCTTGGACTGTTCAGCTGCCTAGCTATTGCACCGGATACTTTACCTATGTGACCCCTTCTCGCATCTCTGTCGAGGCAACGCGGGAAGATTGCGTGAACGCCTTTATCCAGCGCGCCTATGAGTATATTGGTACGCAATATATTGAGCCTTGGTCTACCGCTCCCGGTGGAGCTGTTGATTGCTCTGGTTTTGTCTTGCAGTGCCTTTATGCTACTGGCATGGATATGGGTGTTTACAACCCTTATAACCATCGCTGGGATCCAAGCCAAACCTACAATTCCATGAATTGGTATCGAAGTAATATCTTTATGCCCGTGAGTGCGAACTCAATTCAGCGTGGCGATGTGATTTATTATCGCGGGCATATCGCAATTGCACTTGGCGGCGGTATGATGATTGACTCCTGGCCTCATCAGGGCGTCGGAATTCATTCCATTAGCGCAAGGGGAAATGTGATCGGCGCAGCCCGTCCGTTTATTTAATTGATTTGCTGCAAGCCGGTCGATATCGGTTGGGGGCCTGGAATGAATGTCTGGATTGAACATCGAATTTGTTGGCGAGTAATTGGCTTGATGCTATTTTCCGCCTTGCTCTCAGTTTCCGTCCCCGCATTTTCTTGCACTGCCTATGCCGTGGAAGAGGGGGCGGATAACGGTGTCGTAGAGCGCGACTCGACAGGAGGGTCGGGAGCATTTGTCGGTGGCGGTTGCTCTCAAGACTCCAGTGATTGTGCCGGCAAAACAACGGAAGATTCGAGCCTACAGGTTGTCGAAAGTCAAGACCTGTCGACGACAGAAAAACTATCTGGATGGCAATGGAACGGTTTGTCCTGGTACTACTATCTAGACGGCTGTCGTTTGACCGGAATGCAGAATATTGACGACTCGTTGTACTACTTGGACCCCGCTCGTGACGGCGCAATGAGCTGCGGCTGGATTTTTACTGAAAATAAGTGGTATTACGCGGGTCCATCAGGCGCTTTGGCAAGTGGTTGGCAGTTTATCGGAGGCCAATGGTACTGGTTTGACTCCCTTGACAGCTGTTCTATGGCTACTGGTCGACGTGTTATTGATGGGCACCCTTATCTTCTTGGAACCTATGGACTGATTAATGGTTGGTGCCTTGATAACGGTTTATGGTATTGGGGTAACAATGGTGAAGTCTTAACCGGCTGGTTTCAAACTAGCAATAATTGGTATTGGCTTGATCCCGCCAATGATGGTGTTATGTCTAGAGGAATCGTTTCTGTCGGTTCGTCTCTTTACTATTTATCGGATTCCGGCGCAATGGCTGTTGGTTGGGCGTTTGATGGGACGGACTGGTATTACGCTGACGGTTCCGGTGCACTTGCATCGGGCTGGCGTTTGGTGAACGGCGTTTGGTATTGGCTCGATGTCGCAAATGACAATAGAATGGCTACCGGCTTTTATGTCATCGGATCCAACCGGTATCATTTTTCTTCAACGGGAGCGTTGTCACTTGGCTGGTTTATGAGCAATGGAGACTGGTATTACGCTGAGCCTTCTCAAGCGTCGGGCATTATAAAGACTGAATGGCTGAAGGACGGTGGTCAATACTATTATCTCGATCCTGCCGCCGACGGTAAAATGCTTCTTGATCATTTTTCTGTAAATGGGAAAAGCTATTATGCAAAAGCTTCAGGCGCTGTTGCTTGTCGTGAATGGGTAGATGTCCAGGACTCGGTTCAGGATGAGCCATCTAAGGCTTTTGCTGGTTCTGATTGCTCATTGTGTGGAGCATTGCGTAATGGAAAACTGTTTACATCAAACGGCGATGGCGAATTGGTCGAAGCTCACGGGTTTGTGATGCTTGGAGGCTGTAAGTTCTATGCTGATCCAACCGATGGCTCCCCCTGCGCTGGATGGAAGAACGTTAACGGAAAATGGTACTTTTTTGATGAGACCGCTGGCTATGCACGATCTGGCTGGCTGTACAAGGATGGCTCCTGGTTCTATTTAGATCCGTCCACTTATGCTATGAAAACCGGTTGGGTTGCCGTTAACGGATCTTGGTATTACTTGAATTCGTCTGGTTATATGCAGACAGGATGGCTCAATCTGGGCGGCACCTGGTATTGGCTTGATGCTAGTGGAGCTATGGCTACTGGCTGGCGCGTTGTGGACGGATCCTGGAATTTCTTTATGGCTAACGGCGCGTGGGTGTCAGACTATATGGATGCTAAGGCTCAAAGTTATTCAAGCAATACAAATTGGCTGATACTTGTCGATACGTCACGTTGCGTTACGAGTATTTACACTGGATCCTGGAATAACTGGTCCTTAAACCGTCGATATGTATGTTCGACGGGAAAAGCTAGCACGCCTACGGTGATAGGGGAGTATCAAGTCTACGGTAAGGGATACTCCTTTGGGCATGGATATACTTGCTATTACTACACGCAGTTCTATGGTGATTACTTATTCCATTCCTCACCCTACTACGTCAACAGCAACCGCGTGATGGATCCCACGATGGGCGTTCCATCCTCTGCTGGATGCGTACGCCTTGAGATTCAGAATGCAAAATGGATTTACGATAACATTCCTTATGGAACAAAGGTTGTTACTTATTGATATTAGGCACTCGTTTTAAGAGACAGGGATAAATACTCTATTTTTAAAAGAGTTTCTTTTAACTGAGGGTGCTTTGATAATCTTTAGCAATGAATTTGGGAGGATTTTTGGAAATAGAAATGGGAAATGATATTGGCGTATGCGTACTTCTCTCAGCTTATAAACCCGATCTTAAGTTTTTCGCGGAACAACTTGATTCGATAGATAAACAAACGTTTCCGCTTACGCTTCTAGTTAGAAATGACTGCCCTGAATCGGATTCATTAGAGCGGTTTATCCAAGCGCATATAACGAAAAACGCCTATCGGTATTATCACGGTGATAATAATCTCGGTTATGTCAAATCGTTCGAGGCGCTGCTCTCCTTGGCGGAAGGGGATTACGTAGTACTTTGCGATCAGGATGATATTTGGGAGCCTAATAGAGTTGAAGTTTCGCTCAACCATATGCTAGAAGAAGGCTCAATTCTAGATGTTTGTGATAGATCGGTAATTGACGAAAACGGAAATATTCTGGTAAAGAGTTATAGGAAAGCTCATCCTAATTCGCCGGAAGTAAATTGGTGCTCTGGAGAGGATATTACTGTACAGGCCGCAAGCGTATGTTACGGCATTGGTATGGCTCTCATGTTAGATGCGAGTGCGGCGAAGTCGATGATTCCCTTTCCGGAATCGACTGCACATGACTTGTGGTTGACATTGGGTTGCAGTGAACTGGGGAAGTGCAGCTTTACTATGACTCCTTTGGTTAAGTATCGTCGACATGGTGGTAACGAAACTGGATTCCTTGCAGGTGTTTCTTCAAAAGATGATTGGTATTCGACAAGAGTTAAAAACAGGGTTGATACTGCTAGGCGATTTGCCGATAGATTTCCCGATTCACCGCATCTAAAGGAAATATTGGGGTTCGCTGAAGCAAGGGAGCGGCGCTCCATAATTGGTTTACTTAAATACCGACGAGCTTGCCCGTCTATCGCTAAAGCAGATATCATTATACGTCTTGTGCCGAATTGGCTGTTTATTTTGATTTTAAAAGAACTTAAAGCTGCGAGATAGCTCCGTATCCTCATTTCGACAGGTTTAGAAGGGCGCTTATATTTGTGAAGGCCACAGAGAAGACTCTTTCGATTAAACATAATATGTTCTGGAATACCGTCGGTTCGTTGACTAATTTAGGCTGTCAGTGGCTTATCACCATTTTGGTCGTTCGGCTGTCTGATGGATATAGTGCTGCAGGCATTTATTCGCTGGCTATGTCTATTTTCAACATGTTTTCTCAATTAGCCCAATACAGGATGTACACGGTGCAAATTGCAGATGTTGAAAGGAAAAACTCTGCTGGTGAATACCTGACTTTTCGTTTCTTTACTACTTTTATAGCGTTTGCAATGTTAGCCGTCTATTCCATTGCAACGTGTCGTATTGGTACGGTGCCCGCTATTCTTCTGTATGCTCTCTATAAAACCGCTGGCTTAGTCATTGATGTCATGCATGCTAATGATCAGGTTGGTCATAGGATGGACTATATTGGGAAATCCCTCATAATGCAGGGTATCGGCTCTCTCCTTTCATTCATTCTTGTCTTTGGATTTTTTAATAGCCTCGAAGGTGCACTGTTGCTTATGACGGTAGTGACAATAGGCATCGGAGTTATTTACGATTATCCAAGATCAAATCGGATTTCTGCAATCAAGCTTGGAATTAGCCGAGCGAAGGTCAGAGCCTTCCTATGTAGCTGTTTGCCCATCGTTCTGGGCGGCATTGCTGCTTCTGCGGCGCCGAATATTCCCAGGCAGTATTTATCTTATTCATTCGGAGATTCTGCTCTGGGTATTTATGCATCAGTTGCTGCACCTGTGGCAATTATCCAAATGGGTGCGACCTATATTTATAATCCTTTATTAGGTTATCTAGTAGAGCGTTACCATTCTAGAGAAAAGTCCTTTTTTTCGCTCATAGGTAAAATACTTGCTGGCATCTTTTTTGTCGGTGTCATATCTTCAGTTGCCCTTTTCTTTTTCGGTAAATTATTGCTGTCACTGTTTTATGGCGCTGGAATAGCTAAACATACCGATCTCCTTCAGCCTATGTTGGCTTGTGCCTTTTTGACTGGCATCGCTTGGTTTGTCAACGATTTGTTGGTTTCTCTTGATAATTACCGAGGGGTATTTGTTGGCAGCATGCTGTCCTTAATTAGTGCTGTCGCTGTTATGGCTCCTGCGCAAATGCTGTTTGGCTTAAATGGCCCTACTGTATCGGCGCTTATATCCAATGCCATTTGCCTTATTTATCAGTCTTCTGTTTTGGGGAAACAGACGCAACAATGGTTCGGGGAAAAGAGATAGGCCGATGATGTCTAAAGCTCACGCGCTATTAAAGCTTCAAAACACTGAATTGGATATCCTTCAGGTTGTCGCCGCATTCTGCTCTAAGCACGGCATCAGGTGGTGGCTTGACGGTGGAACATGTTTAGGAGCAATGCGTCATAGGGGGTTTATCCCTTGGGATGATGATATAGATATCGGAATGATGCGTTCAGATTATGACCGCTTTTGCTCTTTAGCCGAGGGTGGGTTACCGGAAGGATATTCGCTCCATACATCGCGGAATACTACTGGCTATGCTGCGATGTTTGCTAAGGTGTATCGCGATGGAACTCGCTTCGAGAATCAAGAGGCTCGAGAGGCTTCCAGTTCGATGGGCATTTTTGTCGACATCTTTCCATATGACCAGCTCTATACAGATAAACGCCTTCGTGCAAAGCAAGTCCGAACTGCATCAATTGCACAGAAAAGAGCCTATTTATATCATTCTTCTTCCATTGTTGTCCCTCATAAAGGGTTCCTTGGTCAACTCGAGCAAATTGGTTGTTCTGCTATGCACGTGGTGGAACAACTGGTTTCTCGAGGCGCATGCTCTTACCAGGATTTGTTCGATTCCTGTATTGCCGACTCAAATACGGGTGAGGTCTCTGATTACTGTCTGACGTTAAGCTGGCCGAATATGGCGCCAGTGCCTATTTCAGAGATTTTCCCTCTGAGCAGTGCGGTTTTCGAAGGCAGTGAATTCCCTGTTCCTCGTATGACGGATAAATATCTTACAACGATGTATGGCGATTGGAAAAAAATACCGTCACCGGATAATCGACATACCCATCTTCCGCTCTTGCTCGACTTTGGAGATGGGGAAGTCTGGACGGCACAGAATTAAGGATATGACATCTATATCAGATGAGGTTATGTGATGAGCTCCTCTATTTGTATTTTCACTCACCATTATCACCCGCAACTTAGTGGAATTGGTAATTTTGTCGATGGTCTCGCTCACGCCTTGACTGCACGCGGCGATAGGGTGGTTATCGTTACTAATGATTCGATGCGCGTGGGAGTCGGTCATTCAGTCGAAAACGGCCTGGAGGTAATTCGTCTTCCTTGCATTCCGTTACTTGATGGAAGACTTCCTCTTCCCAAAAAAACCAGTGATTATTACCGACTCCTGCAAACCCTTGATGATTATGAGTGGAATGGTGTTCTGATAAACACGAGACTTTTCCCTCTCTCGCTCGAAGGGCTGAAGTTTGCTGCGGATCATAGTGCTAAGGCTGTCGTTCTCGACCACGGCTCAGCGTATCTTTCCTTCAATCAGCCACTCCTTGATTTTTTTGTGCGCCGATATGAGGATTGGATTACGGATCGCGTAAAGACGTTTGACCCTGATTTCTATGGGATTTCTTCTAAAAGTGTTGAATGGCTTCAGCACTTTAATATCACTGCAAAGGGCGCCATTTCAAACTCAATCAATGCCTCATTCTATAGGAGTATCTCTTCGGGGAGAGATTTCCGATCTGAATTAGGTATCCCTCAGTCATCTTTGGTTGTAGCTTTTGTCGGGCGGCTTATTCCTGAAAAGGGAATTAATTCAATTATTGAGGCGGCTCGCACAAAAGATATTACCAAGCGTGATATTTGTTTTGTTCTTGCAGGGGATGGTCCGCTGGCTAATGAGGTCAAGGAAGCCTGTTCGTCTAACTTGTTTTGGCTTGGGAGATGTAACACAGAGGATATTTCTTCCTTACTTCAGCAAGCAGATGTGCTTTGTCTTCCAACTCGTTCCGAAGGCTTTTCAACGGTACTTCTTGAAGCTTCAGCCTGCGGAACGCCTGCAGTGGTAACAGATGTAGGCGGGGCACGCGAGCTTATCTTAGATGATAGCTACGGCACAATAATTCGGTCCATGGCATCTGATGAGGTGGTTTCGGCATTATGCAGGCTTTTTGATGATCGAGAGCTGCTTTCTCTTCAGTCTCGAAACTCTAGGGCGCTTGTTGAAAGTCGATATAACTGGGATGCCACTGCTATGGATGTCGAGAAGGCGTTTTGTATTTGCTAAGTGATACTTGGCTGGCTTTTGTTCGGATGAAGTTGATAATCAAGGGCTTTTGTTCGGCTTTTGCGTGAAGTTGGATATAAGTGCCGATTTTGGTATTGTCGATTCCTCCTATTTCATGAATATTTGCTCGCTTGAGCACCGCTGAATATCAAGAAGCACGCCGCTGTTATTGCGCCTGGCTTTGGGGCCGACATGGGTCTCGGCGCCTATTTATTGCTAGCGTCCGGCGTCGCGTCGCTGCTGCATGTTGGCCTCGCCTGTATCAACTCAGACCGCGTTTCTTTAAGCTAGTGCCAAAGATTAAGGCTATCGTTGGGATGGGGGGGGGATAGTTGGAGCAGTTTTGTCCGATTAGAATGGCGTCGAAGTCTTATGCACCGCGCAATTGGGCGAGAGCCGCAGCGGATTTGTATCTCGCGATGGCAGATGGGGGCTCCAGGTGAACGTCAGCTGTATGCCAGCCGTGCAAACTAAATATCCAAGCTTGAGATGTAACTTCGCGATGGTTAGTCCGGATGCTGTAAACTTTATTCATTACTAGACAGTGCGTTGGACTGTAAGGGCCGCATTTTCTTCGAGCGTCGCTAAGGGCCAACTATTATTTGGAATGGATGAAACTCGATTGTCATTTGCTTTAACAAAAGATTCAAAAGGATATCCGCGTGTTCTGGTAATTATTCCCGCTTATAACGAGCAGGAATGCATTCTCAATACCGTTGCTTCTATTAAGGCTGCTGGATATGACTATGTCGTAATTAACGACGGCTCACAGGATGGGACACTTAGGCTTTGTCGAGAGCATGATGTCAACATATTGGATCTCCCACAGAACCTTGGTATCGGTGGGGCGGTCCAGGCGGGGCATAAGTATGCTCAGAGATTTGGCTATGATATTGACATTCAGGTTGACGGCGATGGCCAACATGATCCTTCTTATATACCTGAGCTTGTTAAGCTGATTGAGGGTGGGGCGAGTCTGGCGATAGGCTCTCGATTCTTGGTCGAGACTGACGGTTTCCAATCAACCTTTATGCGTCGTGTTGGAATCAGGTGGCTCTCTTTTTTGCTTAAGTTGCTTACAGGTAAGGCGGTCACCGATCCCACTTCTGGCTTTAGAGCTTGCAATAAAGACGCCATCGACTTATTCTGCAAGAGCTATCCTGATGATTATCCGGAGCCGGAATCGATAGCTTTGGCTATGAAGCTTGGTCTCCCCGTTATGGAGGCACCTGTAAAGATGAATGAGCGCCAGGGCGGGCGTTCATCCATTGGGGTCCTCTCTTCCGTCTACTACATGATTAAAGTTACGCTTGCTATTGTCCTTGTGTGTTGGATCCATAGGGGAGACCAATAATGAATTTTTTTCTAAGGATTGGGGCAGCCATCTTTTTTGGTGGGTTCCTCGTTTATGTTCTTCGACTCGTATCCAAAGGAAAGATGCTTCTTAAGTATTCTTTGCTTTGGATTTTAATGTGCATGGCGGCCTTGCTTTGTGATTTATTCCCTCAGCTTATTTTTTATTGCTCCACGGCTATTGGGTTTGTTAACCCGGCCAATTTCCTCTTCCTGGGTGCAATTGTGCTGTTGCTTGCAATCTCTCTATCCCTTAGCGTTGCGGTGAGCCGTCATGTTTTGGCAATCAAAAGCCTTACACAAAGGATTGCCTTGCTCGAAAAAGAGCTTGAGAATCGGTTGGATTATTATGACTGAGCTTGATACAATTATTCGATTCAGTTTACTTTTAGTTCTTCAATGTTGCTAGTTGAGGAAAGTGGAAATCTGCCTTATACAAACGTTGCTTATACCCTTTGCTGAGGTCTGGATCGGTACTAAATCCGATGATTCTCATCGCGGGTCGCCATTTGCTTGTCAATGGCGGCGATATCCCTGCTCCGGCTGCAATGTTGTTTCAGCTGTTATGTCGTGGTCGAATAGTTTTGTATTAATAATGTAGAACAGATAATAGAATCAGCCGGAGGACTCCATTACAAAAGAGCGTAATTCCATTATCGAGCCATTTAGGTTAATTTCGATGTGGTGTGTAGTTACGCATCATTTTGTAATGCATAATGCAGATGATGTATCGGTTTTTGCTAGCCCTTTAACCCGTTAAATTTATTAGGACGATATCACTGGCCTGGTGGCTGAACTACTACCACACTACCGCTACGCCCCAGTGGGGCTGGGTTTTAAATACGCCTTTGGAATGATATTGCTTTGGCTATCTTGCGGAAAACAATCTCGAAGACGAGTGGGCTCCTTGACGTAGGTCGCGTCGAGCCAGACGTAGGGCACTGGCGAGCCCTCGAGCGGCCTTCCGTATAGATCCTCGATGCCTGGTCCAGGCTCGAGGCGATGGCGCTCACCTGGTCCTTCGAGAGCCTGGAGACGCCTATCTTCTCGGCTACCCTCTGCACCTTGCGGGTGCTCGTGCCGGTGGCGTACATCTCGGCGACGGCGGCAACGAGGGCGCGGTCCACGCGCTGGTGGCGCTCGATCACGTCGTCCGGGAAGAAGCTGCCGGAGCGGAGCTTCGGGATGCGCAGCGTCAGCGTGCCGACGCAGGTGCGAGCGACCTTTCGCGGTAGCCGTTTCGGCTGTTCGCCCCGCCACCGCTCAGCTGGTCGGCCTCGGCGTCCATCGCGGCGTTCACGACCTGTTTGGCGAGTCTGGGGAGCAGCTCCCGCATGTCGATGGCGCCGTCGCTGAAACGGGGCATGGCGAGTATGTCCGGCGCCGGGTCTGACAAGATTTACATAGCGATCTTCGTCCTTTCCCGGAACCTGTTGTTGTGGTGATTTCTGGTTCCGGGACGAAGGCCGTTTTTCGTTAAACGGGCACTAGGGGGTCACCCTTGCACCAACATTTTCGGCGCGATCCATGAGATTGAATTCCGCCATTCTTTTTGGATGCCAATGTGCTTGCTAGTATACTGATACCAGTATTTTTAATTGCGTTCTATTAGTTTCTCGATTATAAGGATTTTTATGACAAGTTCCATAAGATGTAAGCCTTTATTTGTTTTGTTTGCCGTTTTTTTCGCATTCTATTCAGTCTATTGGTATCTAAATAATCCGAGATTACTTGTACTGCTTACAATTACCATCTCGTTGATTCTAATTCTTGGCCTTTGCGCTGCATATGCTAAGGTGTACCATCGTCTTAAAAGTGAATGGGTATTCTTGGCGCTGCTTATAGCATTTCTAATTATTTTTATCTTTATCTTTCCTCCGTTTACGGTTCCGGATGAAGGCCATCATTTTTTTTCAACTTATTGGATGGTTGATAGTCTTCCATTCAATGCGCATGTGACAAATGATGGTGGTTTTCTAGTACGGGATATCGATCTTTCCCTTTATAAGGGTCGCCAGAGTAACGCCATTGACTCCTCTTCATTTGATTCGATTATTCAGAATTATGCTCTGTTTGAGAATGGGAAGTGGACTCCATTCAATGAGTTCTCATTTAGCGTCAGTAGTGAGAACGTTTCTGCGAAAATAGGATCTATCGTTGGGCTGCAAATCGGTTTGTTTTTCGGACTTGGTGCCTATCCTGTGTTCTATATGGGGCGCATTGGTTCGGCTCTGGTTTTTTGCTTTTGTGCGTTCCAGGCATACAGGATTGCACCTAAGGGCAAATCGGTTATTGTTTTTGTTTCGCTTCTGCCTATGACGCTTCACTTGGCTGCTTCATACTCTTATGATTCAGGAATTATTGCGTACTCGCTTTTAGTATTCGCTTGTCTAATGCGCGGTTTTTTTGGAGAGCAGAAATCAATAGGTTGTAAAGAAATCGTCATTTATTTAATTATTTCGGCGTTTTTGGCTCCGTGTAAGGTTGTTTATTCTGGGATGATATTACTTGGTTTGCTTGTGCCCCTTTCGCAGTTCCAAGATGTGAAAGTCGGACGTATCGGTAAGTGCATACTGATCTTTGCTGTTATAGCCTCCGTTCTAGTGCTGCGCATAGCATCAATGAGTACATTGGTGTCTCAGTCTTCAGATGCCTCTCGTGGCCAAGAGATCGGGCGGTTTTATACGCTCAGTGACATCATCATGCATCCAAAGAATAGCTTCGAGGTCTTTTTTAGGACATTAGATTCCCTAGGAGATTTCTATTGGGGATCCACCTTAGGTTATTCGCTTGGATGGCTCCAGAAAAACTTGCAGTTTCCAGCCTTTTTTATGATTCCTTATTTGTTGTTTGGGTTTATTTGTTGTTTGGATTCCGAAGATGAGCCCTCTTTTCTCAGCCCCATTTGTTCCATTCTGTTTATTATCGCTTTTGCTTTGGCTGCCTTTGGTTCCATTGTATCTATGTGGTTGGGCTGGACGTTCAATTACGAGAATGTAATACAGGGTGTTCAAGGACGATATTTTCTTCCTGTTCTACCAGCTTTGTTGTTTGGGTCGAGAACGCGCTTGTTTAAATTCAACTCATCTTCGCTTTCTGTCGTCTCTTTTGGCATGTGCGTGATGAATTGTTTATATCTTATTCGTTTTATTAGTATTGCATCTTGTGTGTAGGCCTTTGCGTAATGCTCTCGGGTTTTTTCTGCTATCTAACAGTTTAGATAACAGGCGATGATTCGGACGCCGCAGGGTCCCCGAAAGCTATGCTTTTCCAAGCCAAGCAGAGACTTTGACCGAGCGCTGGGTTGGCATGCGAGAGGCCAACATGAGGCCGTGCCGCGGGGCGGACCGCAGGTAGCAAAACGGCACCGGAGCCCATGTCGGGCCCGGTGCCCAAGCGCGATATCGACGGCGCAGTTTCGCGATATTCAACAGCGCCCAAATGAGTAAATACTCATTATCTATAAATGATAGTAACGATTCGCGGGTTCCCCGACGGTGAAGTTTGGATTCATATAAGGATCGCCTTCGACGTAATACTTAGCCCATCGATAGTTCATGTATGCGACCTCTTTGTGGAAGCGAATCTGCTTCTCCGTATTGTTTTCAACTCCTCTAGAAATCGACTCGTAGTGATAGAGCTCGACTTCGGGTGTGTATACAATCAGGTCGTTGATCTCGCGTAGCTTTAAGCAAAAGTCAACATCATTAAATGCAACTTGAAGCTCTTCCGTGAAACCCCCGACTTTCTCATATTCGCTACGCTTGGTCATTATGCAAGCTGCAGTGACGGCGCTGAAGTCTTGTTGTGCATCGTTGAGTGCAAAGTATCCCCAGTTATCCCTTGGCATGCTTTGGCAAAGATGCCCTGCCACGCCGCCAGTGACGCATAAGCCCGCGTGCTGAATAGTGTTGTCGGGATAGTAGAGTTTTGCACCAACCGCGCCAACATCCTCACGTGCGCAGATGCCAAGCATAGTCTCAATCCAATTGGGCGTAATTACCTCAGTATCGTTATTCAACAGCAAGAGATAGTCGCCCTTGGCGTGAGCAACGCCAAAGTTCATGAGCTTGGAGAAATTGAATTCGTGTTCCCAAGTTACCAGACGAACGATGTCAGGATATTTTGCTTGCAACTTATCGTAATAATCGAACGTCGCCTTTTCTGTGCTGTTGTTTTCGATTATGACAAGCTCGTAATTGTCGTACGTTGATTTCTCAACAATTGACTTAATGCAGTTGTCCAGAATGTCGGCGTGGTCTTTAGTCGGAATGATAATCGACACGAGTGGATAGGAATCTGGCACAGCGTAGGTTACTTTATATGTAAAGGGACGACGTGCTTGTTCGACCTTCGCATCGAGCCCAAGCCTGTCCAAATGACTCTGGACCGCTTTGATACCTGCGATAGTGGCATACGGCTTGCTATCGGCATTTGCTGCGGTGGAGGTCTCGCTTAGGCGCCAGTGATATAGAATCTTTGCAACATGATGAACTTTCCTTGCCTTTTCCACGGCGCGGAGAGTCAGATTATGATCCTGTGCTCCATCGAACTCTTTCGTGTTCGGTTCTAGAGTGTCAAGCAGAGACTTACGGATGGTAAGCATATGGCAGATATAGTTATTGTTTCTGAGCAGATCGATATTTAAATCCGGCTTAAAGAACGGCTGCGCTAGCTTTCCATCGGGCATGAGTTTATCTTCATCACAATAAAGAAGATCGACGTCATTATTGTTTTCAATTGCCTCGGCATATGAGAACAGCAAGTCCGGTTCAAGAATGTCGTCATGGTCAAAGAAACAGACGAAATCACCCGAAGCGATGGCAACGCCGGCGTTTGTATTTTCGGAAATGCCCTTATTCTCGGTAAGGTTAATTGATTTAATTTTGTTGTCGTGGGCCGTCTCCTGCTCAATGCGTGCCTTCAGTTCCTGATTGTCAGGACTTGCATTAACTAGGATGAGCTCCCAGTTTGCATAAGACTGGCATTTTACGGATTCGGCCATATCGTTAAAGAACGAAATGGGTGTGTTGTAAAGAGGGACAATGATACTGAACTTCGGTGCGCAGTCGAAGGCGATTTTTCTCTGCTTCTCCAAAGCGCCGATGGTTGCCTTATGCTCCGTGAACCATTCGGGGTATTCGGGGTCAAACTGCGCATGGGTAAAGAGAAAGCTGGTCTCCTCAAGAAGCAAGCCTAATTTATCGGGCGTTAAGCAGTCAAATGCACTGAATGATGGGTGATTTTGATCGTCAATAACAAAGTAGTAACGATCGAATGCCTTTGGCATGCGAATCGAGAGCTGCGTTTCAAGTTGCTTTTTCTCGGACGTAAATCCAACGCTTGTTACATTCGAACCGAAATTGACGATGCTCAAATCAACTTCATTGAGGGCTCGATCGAGGCAACGCAGTTTGATTTTGGAGTCGTTACGATAAGGTGTTCTCACCGTGCACCTAAGGATATAGTCGCTTGAATCTTCGATGCACTGCCAAAAATCAATCGTTGCCATGTCAAACTCTGAAACGTCATCGTAGTTTCGGAGTTTGCTGCACATGTCAGGTTTAATTTTGTAGTTAAGGCGCGACTCCCATTTGATGTTCTTGCAATTTAGCGAAAGGGAGTCGCTGCTCAGGGTGCGACCGTCTTGGCCGATTTCGCTAAACTCAATTTTGATGGCGCGAGCATCGGGATCGGGGATTACAAGGACGTATGAGTTCGAATCACAGCTATTGTCCCGGAATTTTAGGAGGGATAAAGGCAAGCAGCGGTTATCGTCTGTAGCCGCCTGGGCTCTTACGCTGGAGCCTTTATGGATGCCTTCAATCTTAAGCTGCTGGTAGATTTTCCAGTTTCCTCTGCATACTCCGGTTGTTTCGACTCGCATTGTTTGCCTTTCGTTTGTTGGACACTGCTCATTGTACTTTTTCATTTGTTGCCTCGCTAGAAATGCAGAAAGAGTTGCGTGTTTCTGCTGTCCGATTTAAATAAGAAGACGGGGAGGTTGCTGCCGGTGCGTATAATTTAATTAACTATGCATCTGTAATCAGCGGCTTTTGCTCAACGATTGTCAATCGAGAGGATTTTTATGAAAGGCATCATCCTCGCCGGCGGGTCCGGCACGCGCCTGTACCCGCTCACGCTCGTGACCTCCAAGCAGCTGCTGCCGGTCTACGACAAGCCCATGATCTACTACCCGCTTAGCACCCTCATGC